>Ga0208974_1000241_pt1 | contig 23725 bp, 44 predicted proteins | sample GreLakmeER15MSRF_FD_187699 | JGI IMG/M metagenome (GOLD analysis project Ga0208974, IMG submission 187699) | Freshwater lentic microbial communities from great Laurentian Lakes, MI, USA - Great Lakes metaG ER15MSRF (SPAdes) | ecosystem: Environmental > Aquatic > Freshwater > Lake | place: Great... | reverse complement strand
GGGATGCCAAGCAAGTGTGGTGTAATCGGTAGCCACAGCAGACTTAAACTCTGCCGCCTGTAACGGGCGTGCCGGTTCGATTCCGGCCACTTGTACCAAATATAGCGGGTTACGTCAGCGGTCAGACTATTAGGCTCATAACCTAAAGGACGGAGGTTCGAATCCTTCACCCGCAACCAATTCTGGCGTTAGTATAATGGATAATACAGTTGCCTTCTAAGCAATCAATAGAGGTTCGATTCCTCTACGCCGGACCAAGGCCTTGTTATTTCAGTGGTAGAATGTCTCTTTTACACGGAGAAGGTCGGCAGTTCGAATCTGTCACAAGGTACCATATATACTTGGACATATAGCACAGCGGTAGTGCATCTCCTTCATACGGAGCAGGTCAGTAGTTCAAATCTACTTATGTCCACCAATTTGCCCCGGTGACGGAATTGGTATACGTGTTGGTCTTAGAAGCCAAATTTTAGGAGTTCGAGTCTCCTCTGGGGCACCAAATTATGTGCATGTGTAGCTGAATGGTTAGGCAACGGATTGCAAATCCGTATTATGCAGGTTCGATCCCTGTCATGCACTCCAATATAGGAAGTTAATATGAGAAACATAGATATCGCAGAAGTGAAAGCATTTATTGATGCTCAGTCACCACAAACCAAAATTTATATTGGAGCTGATTCAGAACGTTTTAGAGTTGGAGGAATTTGGTTTGCAGACTATACGCTTGCTGTTGTTGTTCATATTGATGGGTGTCACGGTTGTAAAATCTTTGGAGAAGTCCAAAGAGAGAGAGACTATGACCAACGCAAAAACAAGCCTTCAATGCGCTTGATGAATGAAGTATATAAAGTTTCTGAGTTGTTTCAGAAGCTTAAAGAAGTTTTAGAAGACCGTATTGTTGAGGTACACTTGGACATTAATCCGAATGAAATGTTTGGAAGTTCGTGTGTCGTTCAACAGGCAATTGGTTATATTAAAGGTACATGTAACGTGACACCTTTGGTAAAACCAGGAGCATTTGCGGCTTCGTATGCAGCTGACCGCATGAAAATGTTGTTGGCGGCATAATTAATTGGGTGTTGATGCAGCGGGAATGGTCCTGCGACTAGCCTTGAAAACTAGGTTCTGCTGAAGAAGCGGATGGGGTTCGATTCCTCCGGCACCCGCCAATAAATACTAATATGAAAATTACCGAAGTTTCTACAGTTTATGGTATGAATAATACCGAAAGATTGGTCACACAGTATGTGAAGACCAAATATGACGTGGGCAATGCAACTCTTGATGTTGTCAAAATGGGGTATAGTGTTGTTTTGTATGCTGAAAACGGCAAAGAAGATAATTACACTAATCGGGGCAGAGTGGTGGATTTACAAGCATAAGTTTTTGTGTTACAATAACAATATGGAGTGTGGGCAGGATGGTAATGCAGCGGATTGCTAATCCGTAGACTTATGAAAGTAGGTCACAGGGTTCGACTCCCTGACACTCCACCAAAAAGGACTATATGAAAATTGATGAGTATGATGGTTTCTATTTTCTTCCACCTGAAGAAGAAGATGCAGACTATGATGATCTTAAAATGGTGTTTTTCACTAAAGAAAATAAAACAGCTGAAGATGTATCAACCAAAATGCCAAATAATGGATATTGGTTTCATGTGGTATTTTTTAAGGAAGATGACGAAGGTAAACCTGAATTTGATTCCAATTTCGAAGCAATCTTTTTAGACCCCGTTGAATATGTCAAAGGTCTGATTGGTAGCAATTTGTATGGTGTGTTTTTGAAGAAGACGGAAAAGTCCAAAGAATGGATTGATAGGTACATCAGAGACACCGAACAAAAAATAACTGAATTATATTAATTGAATGGAGATTACATTATGAAAACAGATAAACCAGCATTCACAACACCAGAAGGCAGAGATTGGCTTATTGGATTGTTGAAATCTGAAGAATACATCGATATTCTTTTCACTAAAGCAGACGGAACCGAACGTCAAATGCGGTGTACGTTGAATGAGAATAAAATTCCTGCTGATTTTGCGCCAAAAAGCACGGAACGCAAAAAAAGTGATGAAGTTCTTCCCGTTTTTGACATTGAAAATCAAGGCTGGCGCAGTTTCCGCTTAGATTCCGTGAAAAATGTGCAATTCCACATTGGTGTTGCATAAAAACAACGCTAGGATTGACAATATTTTGACTATGTGTTACAATAGTACATTATATGAGCAAAATATTGTCAAAATCCGAGCTTGTTTCCGCTAAAGATTACTTTGCGGAGATTTTGTTGAGCTCTCGGATGCTCAAATTTGTGAATATTGAAGTAAAAATAGTTTCCGGTAATGCACCAAGTGGTTTATGCATTATTGACGAGTATAACAACCAGAATAAACCACGTTCCTTTACGATTGAAATCAATAAAAATCAATCAAAACTGGAAATTCTAAATGCCGTAGCGCACGAAATGGTACACGTAAAGCAATATGTTTACGGCGAACTAAATGAGCAAATGTCCAGCTGGTTGGGACAAAAAATTGATTGTGATGAAGTAGATTATTTTGAGCAGCCTTGGGAAGTAGAAGCTTACAACCTTGAGGCATTTTTAACAGTTATGTATTTGAGTGAAAAAAATGGTTAACGTACACTTTTTGAGAAAATTAGCATCCGATGAATTAAAAGACACAATGTTTTTTTGCACCGGCGAAAGAGTAATTAAAACGAGAGATCCGTCTTGGGTAAAGCTTGACGTTCCGAATATTTCTGTTAAAATTGTGACGAATAGAAATATTACAGTAAATAAAGAAAAATGTAAATCAATACCAGAAGCAAAATGGGTAATACAACACTTGAAATTTTAGGCAATAATGATTTAAATTAAAAAAAGTGCTCTATATAATAGAGTGCTAACATAAAGAGAATAATATGAGTGGAATTTACATTTTGAAGTTGAAAGATGGTTTTCGAGTTGCTTACAGTAAGCGATATGAAGACATGATTGGCTCTTATGATGATTTATCAATGAATTACCAGTTAATAAAGAAAGTTATCAACGAAGTTTTCGGAGATAAAAAAACTTATACTGAATATTCGGATGCTGTACGTGCAGCTGTTGATATATCTAAAAAATATCCCGAAACTGATGATGGTATTTTTGTTATGCGGCACGCTTTCAATAAAACATTTGATGAAGTTGTAAATGACGAATAATAGATTCCGTGACCCAAACTATGGTGAACCAAAATTTACTAAAGAGTTAACCAAAGTTGAGTTGTCTCAGGCTTTAAACTGGTACACACAAAACCGAGATAAGAAGGCTTCGTTAAAATACGCCACAGACTATTTTAAAAAGAAGTTGAAGCTAAGTGCTGAGTCCACATTAAAAAAAGAACCTAGTACGTTTGGATTCATTTGTAGAATCGTTACGAATGGTGGACAGTTATCACCTAAAGACGTTGAATGGTTCAATGGTGAAATTGCCAGAATTAAAGAAGAATCAAAGAAGGCAAAACCTGTTGTAATTGAAGAAGTTGTAGAATCAACAGCACCAAATATTCAAGACCGTATTAATGAAAAGGTACATGATTGTATCGGTGAACTTGAAGGACAATTAGATGATTACATTATGTCCGAATTTAAAGATATGGGCTCAGCTTATGGCGTAATGCACACCTACGAGATTAAAGGTGTACACGCTAACAAAATTATTAAGATTTACCAAAAGAAAAAACTGCATTATGAGGAAGTGTTGGATTCCGATGATAAACAATTTAAAGAAGGATACTCCAATTTTAAACGTATGCAATTGAAGAAGATTATCGGTTACATTAATTCTGTAATTGATGATGCTACAAAAATTAAGACCGCAAGTTTGAAAAATCGTAAACCTAGAGTGAGGAAAATAAAATGACAATTTATTTAAATGATGACCGTGATTATTCAGAAATTATTGAAGGCTGGGTTCGAGAGTTTATCTGTACAATGGATGAAGGTCGCCTACGTCCAGGTGATGATTCAGGTTATGCACCATTCGGTGTAAAAATTATTTTTGATGGTTATGCCGATTTAGAAACATATGATGAAAATAATGAATATGTTTATGAAGAAGGCGCAGACACTACCGTAATGTCATTTGCCGTATTCATACATAAAGATTCTTTGGATAATGAATTTCCTCCACATGAACAAACACCATGGGCATTGATTCACCGACCAAAAGAAGAAGTCTGCATTTACGTTTGGTATAATGAAGACAGTGATGATGTAGAAGTTATTCCTTTTGAAGATAATGGCGCCACTGAATTAGACCATAAAGTTGTTACCGATTTGATTTTCGCAATAAAACAACGTGATGATGAATAATTGCCGAAATAAATTGGAAACTGTGTTATACTTACTATACTATGATAATTTTTGATTTTAACCAAGTTGCTATTTCGAATCTGATGGAACAAATCGGATCCTCAAAAACTAAAGTTGAGGAAACGTTAGTTCGACATATGATTCTTAATTCAATTCGTACCTATGTGAAGAAGTTTAAGAACACACACGGACCTGAAGTAATTATTGCTTGCGATAATCGACACTACTGGCGCCGAGGTATTTTTGAACACTATAAAGCCAGTCGTAAGAAGGCACGTGAGTCTTCTGGCCACGATTGGAATACTATCTTTGATTGCCTCAATAAAATACGTGATGAGTTGAAACAATATTCTCCTTATAAAGTAATTGATGTGGAAACTGCTGAAGCTGATGATGTTATTGCTGTATTGGCAACAAAATACTCGGCCACAGAGAAAGTGATGATTTTGTCGTCAGATAAAGATTTTGCTCAACTGCAAAAATATCCTAATGTTGAACAATATTCACCTATTCTTAAGAAATACATTAAAGAACCACTACCTGGTGCTCAACTTAAACAATTGATTATTCGTGGTGATAAGAGTGATGGCATTCCCAACATTTTAACGAATGATGATGTTTTTGTCACTGGTGGTCGCCAGAAACCGATTACTGAAGCTAAGATTATTAATTGGATGAATCAGTCACCAGAAGAATTTTGTAATGATGAGATGTTACGTAATTTCAAGCGTAACGAAATGTTGATTGATTTGAACTTGATACCTGAAACCTTGAAACGAAGTATCCTAGATACCTATGAAAACACGAAAGGCCACAGTCGTCAAGTTTTTATGAACTATATGATTACCAATCGTTTAAAAAATTTACTGGAAGTGATTGATGAATTTTAACCTAATGATGCATGAAATATTGCACGAATTTGAACAAGCAAAAACAAAAGATGAGAAAATCGCTGCGTTGCGTAAACATGGCGATAAGTCTTTTCAGTTGTTGATGTTTTATGCGTTTAGTCCTGATATTGTATTTGATGCAACGGTACCTGAGTATCGTCCGTCAAAAGAACCTGCAGGTCTAAACCACATGTACTTACATTCCGAAGTTAATCGGTTGTATAATCTTATTGCTGGTCATCCAAAGAGAGCTGCTGGCATTACAGTAAAAAAACAACAACAAATTTTAGCAATCATGTTAGAATCATTGTTTGTTGAAGAAGCAAAATTGTTAGCAGACATTATTTCTGGCAAATTCAAAGTTAAATCTTTGGATGTAAAAATCTTAAAAGAAGCATACCCACATTTAGCATTGTAAAATGAAAGTCGTATTGATAACTGGTGGATTTGATCCACTACATTCGGGGCATATCGCCTACATCAAAGCAGCACGTTCACTTGGTAGTCTTTTGGTTATTGGTGTGAATAGTGATTCATGGCTCGAACGCAAGAAGGGTCGAGCATTTATGCCTTTCTCTGAAAGGTCGGAGATTATTGAAAATTTATACCAAGTACATCGTGTTATTAAATTTAATGATGATGATGGTACTGCCAAAGATGCAATCGTCCAAGTTAGGAAAATGTTTCCAATGGATCAGATTATTTTTGCAAATGGTGGTGATAGAACTGCTGATAATATTCCTGAAATGGATATTAAAGATGACAACCTTGTTTTTAAATTTGGTGTCGGTGGTGAAGACAAAAAGAATTCGAGTAGCTGGATTTTAGAAGAATGGAAAGCACCAAAGGTTGAAAGACCTTGGGGTTATTATCGTGTAATATATGAAGCTGCTAGTACAAAAGTGAAAGAACTGGTTGTTGAACCAGGTAAATCATTGAGTATGCAACGACATAGATTCCGCAAAGAACATTGGCACGTTACAAAAGGCCAGTGTCTGGTTGAAAGTGAAATGAACAGTGGTTATAAGTTGCCAGGAAAAATTCTTGGTCTAAATCAAACCATCGATATTGGTATCGAAGAATGGCATAAATTAACTAATCCTTATGCCAGTGAATGTAAGATTGTTGAGATACAATACGGAACATATTGTGAAGAAGATGACATAGAGAGGAAAAAATGAGTGACGGTGGAAAAGGAAGTAAACCAAGACCATTTAGTGTAGCACAAGATGAATACAACAATAGATGGGACGCAATCTTTGCTAGAGATTTGCAAAAAGAGGAAGAATTAAAAAAGAAATTGATGAATCAGCTCGAAGCTGAATCTGACAGACTAGGATTATATAATGAAAGTAGCAATAGTAACACCGACAATCGGAAGTGAACATCTAGTAAGGTGTGTTGATTCCGTTGATAAACAAACATACAGTGATTTAACACATTATGTTTTTATTGATGGTGAACAGAGTGAGTTAAGTGTTATTGACAAAATCGAAGGTGCAACCAAAGTAAAAAAGATTGTACTTGAAGAAAATGTTGGTAAAGGTTGGTATGGACACCGTGTCTATTCAGCTTGTTCTTTTTTGGTTAATGCTGATGTAATTTGTTATCTAGACGAAGACAATTGGTACGAACCAAATCACGTGGAAAAACTTGTTGATAAAATCAAACAAGGTAATGATTGGGCATATTCGTTAAGGAAAATTTATGATAAAGATGGCAACTACTTATGTAATGATGACTGTGAGTCGCTTGGCAAATGGCCTGTATATTTCAATAGTGAAGTATTCCACATTGATACCTCAAGCTTTGCTATTAGGCGTGACATTGCTGTTAGGATTGGGCATGCTTGGTACGGCCAATGGGGTGCCGATAGACAGTTTTTTAGTGCGTTAAAGAATCACTTTCCAAAATTTGATTGTTCGAATGATTACACCATGTGTTATAGATTGGATGGAAATCCAAATTCAGTAACGCAAGAGTTTTTTGACAAAGGTAATGCTGCGTCTGCTGAGAAATACCCAACAGGTTTTCCTTGGAAACAAAATGTTATCAAAGAAGAACTTGGTCCGAATATTTCATTAATTTTTAGTTGATATGACTACAGTATTAGTTACAGGCGCATCGGGATATCTCGGTTCACACCTGTGTAAAAAATTGAAGCGTGAAGGCTTCAATGTCGTTGGTTATGATTGTAAACCACCAAAACACCGTTACATGGATATATTCTATGAAGGTGATATTCGTAGAAAAAGTTCCCTGTTGGATCTATTCTCACGTGTTAAGATTGATACCGTATTTCACCTAGCAGGCAGAATCGAAGTTAGTCAATCGTGGGAATATCCAAATGAATTTATGGATGTTAACACCGCAGGCACTTGCAACCTGTTGAATGTGATGACAATGTTCAGAGTGAAAAATATTATATATTCTTCCACTGCAGGTGTCTATGCACCAAGTAATCGGCCAATCAAAGAGAATGGTAAGATTGCAGAAAATCATCCGTATGGTATTTCAAAGTACATGGCTGAGACTGCCATTCGTTATTCAAATATCAATCACGTAATTTTTCGGTATTTTAATCTTGGTGGTGCTGATATAGATGGTGAAATGGGTGAGTCGCATGATCCTGAGACACATCTAATTCCTAATATCTTACAAAATCTAAACAACGTTGAAATATATGGTGATGACTATGATACACCAGATGGCACGTGCGTACGTGATTATGTACACGTTTGTGATGTTGCTGATGCACATTTTGATGCTTTCAATTATTTAAAATCAGGCAAGAAATCTACAACTTTAAATTTAGGTACAGGTCAAGGTGTTTCGGTATTAGAAATGGTAAAATTAGTTTCTGAAATTACCGGTGAATATGTTGACTATGATATTTTGCCTAGACGACAAGGTGATCCACCCGTTTTAGTTGCCGATATTAGTCTTGCCGAAAAAGTCTTGCGTTACCGACCTAAACATGATATAATGAGTATTATTACAACAGCTAGTGAATGGCATAAAAATGAGAGCATCTAATTTAATGAAACAGAATTTAGTTGACGACAACATGGATGGCGCAGGTTGGTTTGATATAGTTAACCAACGTTTGTTGGATAACAGCATTCATTTCCTAACAGGTGAAATTGAAGAAGACAATATCAATCGAGCTATGCAATGGATTGTTTATGAAAATTTAGAAGCAGATAATGATAGAATGTTGACACTATACATCAATTCTATTGGTGGTAATTTAACTGATGCATTTGCTTTGATTGATTTGATGAAGCAATCCAATTTGCCAATTAGAACTATTGGAATTGGTTCTGTTATGAGTGCCGCATTTCTAATCTTTTCCTCAGGTGAACAAGGACATAGACATATTGCTAAGAATACGTCTTGCATGTGTCACCAATATTCCGATGAAATACAGGGTAAATTCCACGATATCAAATCTGAAATGATTGAAGCTGACTATACAAACCAACGCATGTTAAATTTGTTGGTCGAAAACACACAACTTACAGAACGTGAAGTTAAAAAGAAATTGTTGCCTGCTACTGACATTTGGTTGCAGCCACAAGAGTTGATTGAACTTAACGTGGCGGATCACATTTTCGGAGCATGATGCAAATGTTGGTCGGTGGAAATAAGCCTCAGAAAATCCAAAAAACAAAGTTTAGAAAAAATGCGGATTCTGAGAAATATAGTAACAAACATAAACACCACGATAAGAGTACCTATCGTCTTTTAAAACAGGAAGAAGAATATGAGCTTGAAAGCAGAATTACAAAAAGAAATTGAAAGACTTGAATTGAAGTTGCGTGATGATACTATGTCATTACAACAACTAAAAGAAGTTAAGGATAAAATGGAACGTATTAAGTTATCTGAGTTTGAAGAAGACTTAAGAGAAGAAGACAACAAACAAATTTTATTAAAAGGTTAATATGTCAGATAAATCATGGATACTTGATGTGAAAGAAAATGAAGATGGTGAAAAGTTTATTGAGTTGACTGACGAAATACTTGAGTTATCTAATTTTAAGATTGGTGATAATTTAGAATGGACTGATCGAGGTGATGGTAGTTGGTCTTTAAAGAAAAAAGAAGAAAAGACTTGGGCATTAGTTGAAGCTGTACACACATTCCGTATGAGGTACGTGGTTGAAGTACCTGCTGAACATCCAGAATATGCACTTGATACAGTTACGATGGATGCTGCCAAAGAATTCTCACAGGAGTTTATTGGTCAACAAATTATGTCACATCGTGTTATTTCAGAAGAAGATGCTTTGAAACTATGTGATGTTGATAATTATTATTGTGCAAAGTGGGACAATCAAAAGAAAATAGAAACCTTCTTTACAGAAGAAGGATTTGAACGTGAAGATTGATGAATATGCCGTTATGCAAATGTGTATTGAACGTGGAGCTCTTGAAGCATTAAAACGTTGTCAAGAAAGCGAAGAGCTGAACGAATACAGAGTTGCTCAAGAAATCGGCATGTGCGTTATGGAAGAAATTATAGTGTGTTTTAAATTTAACAATGGAGATGATAATGGTAACAGTTGTAAAATCTGAATGGCATCAAGTTGAAAAACGGTATTCAATCGAAATTGATGAAGATGTTTTGACTGACATTTATCCAGACAAAGAGGAAGAAGAAATTAGTACCATTCTTTCTGGTTTAGAAGATGGCACCTATGATGTTGAAGATGTAATCAATGATGCTTATGAAGAAAGCGTGGATTTAGATTTTGACTGGATGGATGAAGATGATTGGTGGACTGACCGAAAAGGCGGCTACGAAGTCACTTATGAAGTTGTTGCATAAAAACAACATAGGGCTTGCATAATAAAATCGGTAGTGTTATAATAGCATTATGATGTTATTCGTACACAATCGTTCAAAACGTAAAAAACCAACAGCCAAAAAACTGGCTGAATATCAGGCATGGTTAGATAATGTTAATTCTATGCCGCCACCATCAGGTAATAAAAAAGTACTCAAAACGAAAATGAATACTTATGTACTACCTGAATTAAAACCGCCAGCTGGCAGGGAAACTGTACGTTATCCTAGTCTAAGTACTGGTGAGGGTATGGCAACAAAACCTATCATTGGCAAAGTATATACTGGCTCAGCTATGAAAGGTATTGGTACTTTGCACAAATCTAATGCGGTTCCGATTTTCTCGGATCAAGAAGCAAAAGACCAAGCCAACATGCGGAGATAATATGGAGATATATCTATCATCCGTTTCAATATTCGCCTTGGGTGCGTTCCTAGGCGCTCTGGTGGGTCGTTCCATGACGTTCGGAATCATGGGAATAGTACTCCTGGTGATATTAATACTTAAGTATTAATGTTGTTTTTATGCAACACAGGCGAAAAACGCTTGACAATTGTACCGAAACCTGTATAATGGATTCTGTTGAGTTGATAAAGGACACATTGTTATGAAACTGCTTTCTACTGGTAACCCCAAAATCCTTAAAGGATTGGCTGAAGGTTATAATACCTATATTTTGCATTTGGCTCCAGCTGATTTGTCAGGTTATGAAACATGTGCTAAGCGTACCGCTGGTTGTACAGCTGCTTGTTTGAATACAGCTGGCCGTGGCGGTATGTTTAAAAAAGGCGAAACTACCAACGTTATTCAAAAAGCACGTATCCGCAAAACACAAATGTTTTTCGAAGAGCGCATGTATTTTATGAATTGGTTGGTTAAAGATATTGAATTGGCTATTAAGCAAAGTGCCAATAAAAATTTAGTTCCAGTTATTCGATTAAATGGTACTAGCGACCTTGCTTGGGAAAAGTATGAAGTTGTCCGTAATGGCAAATTATATCGTAATATTTTTGAAGCGTTTGAACGTATCCAATTTTATGATTATACCAAAATACTTGGTCGTAAAGTCAAAAATATCCCTAATTATCACCTGACATTTTCTGCCGCTGATGGTAATGATAATGATGTATTATCAGCTATGACACAAGGTTATAATGTTGCTGTTGTTTTTGGTATTAAAAAAGGTTCGCCAATGCCAGAAACTTATAAGTTCCGTTCCGTTTTTAATGGCGATGATTCTGATTTGCGTTTTTTGGATCCGCAAAATTCTGTAATTGGTTTGTATGCTAAAGGTAAAGCCAAAAAAGATACAACCGGTTTTGTAAAGTATCCAGTTATTATGTTGAAAGCTGCTTAATGATTATTCAATTTGGAGAAAACAAGATGTTTGATGTATTTAATATTGGTGGTAAAACTGCTCTTTATCATAGAGTACCAATTCAATTTTTAGACCTTTTTAGAAGTGAAATGTCTAGTCAAAATAAATTTTTCAAGGTTAGATATCGTGGTCCCCGAGCTAGTACGCCGTCAGCACGTTATCGATCTGCGGCAAACAGACAATCTACCTGCTTAAAGGAAGATGCCACACACTTTTCAGCTTACACTTATTAAGGAATAATGAAATGACAATGCCTGCTGGTAAATATTATGTTGGTGATTTATGTTATGTAATGACCGATGAAGAATGGGAAGAATTTTGTGGCATCACTATCGATGGCAATAAATGTATAGATGGTGAGTTCCAACTAAGTGATGGTCGCAAGTTTGCAACATATGGCACCGCTTATGGCGATGGCACTTACCAAGATTATGATGGTGATTCATATTCGGTGGATGCTGGATTAATTGGTTGTATTTTGGTTAGTGATATCAAAGCAAATAATTATGATAATCTGCTGGAACTTGGTTGTATTGAAGATTTTGATTCACCATTTGTCACCGGTGGTGGCCGTGGTAAAAAAGGTTGGGATGGTGTGATTCAGTTTGGTCACATTATGATTGAAACAAACCCTATTGAGGAATATTAAAATGGGAACACGTAGTTTGACTTTTGTTTATGATGGTGATAAACCAATCATTAATATGTACCGTCAATTTGATGGTTATCTGGAAGGTCATGGCCAAGAGCTGGCTGATTTTTTATGCTCTGGTGAAATTGTTAATGGTTTCTCTCAAAGTGAAACAAAACAATTTAATGGTATGGGTTGCCTTGCAGCTCAATTGATTGCCAATTTTAAACATACCGTTGGTGGATTCTACATTCATGCTGTTACCGATACCGATTGCTGCCAAGAATATGAGTACCACGTTTACGAAAATAAAGTGGTAGTTAAAAATCCAGGTGAAGTGATTTTCTCTGGTACTTGGCAAGACTTTAAAGATTTTTGTTGCTCAAAGGCAACAATCTAACGGCAAACATGGCGATGCCGCTTGACAAATTCGCCTCAAAGTGTATAATTGAACTATTGAAACTAAGGAATATATTATGTCCAAAACTGTAAAACTAAAACCTTTCGAAAAACTTTTGACATTGATGGTCTCAGGCGAACCTGTGACCAAAGATGAAATTGACCAAAAACTTGGTGCAGAAATTTATGTGTACCGATTGTCAACATACATTTGGCACATTAAAACAATTGCCAACGGTACCGTTCGTGCAATTAAAGATGGCCGCCAAGTTGTAGCCTATCAATTGGTCAACGTGAAAGAAGTCCAAAAGTACCTCGATACAATTGGCATTTCTCAATCAACATGGGTTCCTGGTCAAAAGGTTAAGAAACCTTCTGCTGCCAAATTGGCTGCTCAGACTGGTGCTACACCAATGCCAGCAATGGTTGATCCTGTTGCAGAGGAAGTGCAAGTAAATGAAACTGTCGAACAGACTGCTTGATTTTATAGAAGACTTGCGTAACGATATTAATTCCACGGTATTTGTATGTACCGTGGTTTTTATCAATGGTTTAGTTATTTACGCTATTGTGTTAGCTCTATATGAATATTTTTTATCTTGATAATGACCCAACTACTTGTGCTCAAATGCACAATGATAAACACGTGGTCAAAATGATCCTTGAATATGCTCAGCTCTTATCTACAGCACACCGTGTATTGGACGGCAATCTTATTACTCGTTTATCTAAGTCTGGTCGCAAACAACAGCACTACGTTCTCCCTGATTCCCGTGATAGTGTTATGTATTCCACTACTCATGTTAACCATCCCTCTGCTATTTGGTTGAGACAGTCGTATGAAAATTATGAATGGCTGTACCAGTTATTCTTAGCAGTATTGAGAGAATATACACACAGATATGGTAAATTACATGCTTGCGAGAAACTAGTTGAAGTTTTGAACACACCGCCAAATGGCATTCCCAAAGGCGTAGGTTTTACCGAACCGACACCTGCGATGCCTGACGAAGTGAAAATTGTTGGCAGTTCTTTGGCATCCTACAAAAATTACTATATAAAGAACAAGGCTCATTTAGCGTCTTGGAAAAAACGAAATATTCCGGAGTGGTACAATCTTTAATTTTTATAAATATATACGTAACGTATAGTTTTTATAGGGGTTATATGGATTTGCAACAAGAACAACGTATTGTAGAACCTAAAAAGAAAAAGGTTTATAGTAAAACATTAGACCCTAAAAAGTCTTACTTGAAAAGGATTTACACCGCTCAAAAGTGTGATGCTAATCCTAATCATAGAAACATAGAATGGCAATTGTCCCTAGAGGAATGGACTGAGATTGTTCAACAAAATTGCCACATCTGTGGTTCTGAACCAGTGTTTCGTGAGGGTAAACTACATGAATCGGCTGGTACAAAAGTTCCAATCAATGGATTGGACAGAATTGATAGTGATAATGGATATCTGATTTACAATGTTAGAGCTTGTTGTTCTAAATGTAATTACATGAAACATCGGATGTCCAAAGATAAATTTTTGCAACATATAAAAAAGATTTGGAATTTTAATTTTGCCAACGTATAGCTTTTTAAACACCGAAACTGGTGAACAATTTGATTCTTTTATGAGCATTGCAGCTCGTGAAGATTATTTGAATGATAATAAACATCTTCAAACTGTTATGACTGCTCCGGCAATCGTATCACATTCTGGTGGAACATTAGATCAAAAAACCCCTGATGGATTCAAAGAAGTTTTATCTAAGGTTGCAGAAGCGCATCCAACTAGCACTGTTGGTGATAGATATGGTAAAAAATCCATTAAGCAAGTACAGACAGAACAAATTGTTAAGAAGCACGTTGATAAAATTACAAAGAAAATAAAAGCCTGATGCCATTTAAATTTATAAAATTACCTGAGTTAGATTTTGACTTAAAGGCTGTTACAACTGAAGATGGCAGGAGATATAACACACCGAGTGGTGAAATGTACCCATCAGTGACTACTGTTTTGGCTGACTATAATAAGAAGGCCATTATGGAATGGCGACAAAGAGTTGGTGCTGAAGAAGCAAATAAAATTGCTACACGTGCGTCAAATCGTGGTACTAAATTGCACAGTTTATGTGAAACTTATTTATTGGGTGAATTGTCACCTAAAAAAGTAGCATCAATGATGCCACTGGATAAAATGATGTTCAAACAATTACGTCCAAAGTTGGATGAATTTGTTGATAATATATATTGCCTTGAACAGGCGTTATATAGTCACCAATTAAGAATGGCAGGTCGTGTGGACTTAATTGCTGAATGGGATAATGAACTAGCTGTAATTGATTTCAAATCTTCTACACGTGAAAAGAGTGAAGACAAAATTCAAAATTATTTTATGCAATGTACCGCATATGCTTTAATGTTTGAAGAAATTACAGGTAAAACTATAAATAAGATTGTGGTAGCTATTGCAACCGAAGAAGAAGTACCACAAATTTTTATTAGAGACAAATCGAATTATATTAACGGTTTAAATACATACATACAAAATTATTGGGATAAAAGATGAAAATTTATATTGGTCCTTATAGAGACTGGATTGGTCCTTATCAGATAGCAGATAAACTATTTTTCTGGTTACCAAAAGACAAACGCTTTGAAATCGGTGGGTGGATGGCTGGGCCAGACGGCAAAGATACGTGGTTACAAAAAGTTTGCGTTTGGGTAGAAAGTCACAAAAAACGCAAAGTGAAAATTCGCATTGATAATTACGATACATGGTCAATGGATCACACTCTTGCGTTGATTATTTTGCCAATGCTGAAACAGTTACATAAAACGAAACATGGTGCTCCTTGTGTTGATGATGAAGATGTACCGGAAGGACTTGGTCTACGCAGCACTGAAGCACCACCAAAAGAAAACGATTATGATATTGATGACAATCATTTCAAACGTTGGGATTGGGTACTTGAGGAAATGATTCAAGCATTCGAATGCAAGAATAATGAGGATTGGTCTGAGAAGTATTGGACTGGTACAAGTAAAATTGAATGGCAAGACTCCGATAATGAATATAATGGACAAAAGTGTAAACGAATGGTAGAGTTAGGTGATCGAAAATGCGATTGGGATGCATACAGAGCACACGAAGAACGAAACAAAAATGGTTTTAGATTATTTGGAAAGTATTACCAAGCCCTATGGGATTGATTTGACTAAATAGTACATCACATTTAAAAATATAACAAAATGACTATTAAATTATTCAATCAAGGTTCATTATCTTTGAGTGAAATTCAAGCTGAATTTGGTGGTAATAACCCAATTGGTTTAGATGAATATTATGCTGGCAACGGCCGAGTAAATCCTGGTACTGTAGGTTATCCAAGCGGTTCAGCTGTTGCTATTCCTTCAAGCGGTGCGATATCAATTAGTAATTTTTATGGTGCCTCGGCAGAACCTAGTGCTGTTGCTTTGGCTAACTATTTCTGGAACAATCGTTCCAATTTAGTTAGATATGGTGAAGGTACAGGTCAACTAAGTTATTATCCTGGTGATAATTATAATAGAAACCATCCCAATTTTAGATATACAACTTCTGCTATTAACTCATGGTCATATTCAAATGGTGGTTTACCATTGAGTAGTATGTTCTACACTATGGTTAGTATTGCATCTGGTGGAATTGGTAATTATCCAACAATAACACCTTCTACAAATTCTGGTACTTTATTACATGATTTTGGTCCATTCACCTATGTTGGTGATGGCGCACAACCTACACCTGTTGGTAATGGATTTGGTATAACTGTTAAAACACAAACTTTTGTTGGACAGGTTAATTCAGTATCAAGTAATTCAATAACTTTCTCTGGTGGTGGTGGAAACAGAGGAGCATGGAGTTATTCATATTTGATTCCTGGAAAATGGGCGTTTGAAGGTGGACAAGGACAAATTAATTTCGATGGTTACAACTATTCAAGAACGGTGGCTGCTGGTAAAATGCACGTTATGATTGTTGAACGTGGTGGAGATTATAATAATCCATTGCCACAACCAAGTGGTGCAGCAAACGTTATAACTGCAGACCATTGGTGGTATAATGGTTCGAGTGTACAATTTGTGGTAAACACTAGTTCATCTGCAATATATCCAAGTTGGCCTGCTTCCGGACCAATTATTGGAGAAACGCCAATTATTGGTGCTATATTAACAACTTTCTAATAATAAAATAAAATGAACGATTTTCAATTTATCAAAGTAAACGAAGATTCCACAATCAAAGTGGAATACAGAACAACAAATTATACTAACATTTCTAATCCCGATGGTTTAACGGGGCAAGAATTAATTGCGTTTGTTTCAGAAAAAATAACTGAACTTTCAGCTGATGATGTTATCATTGATCCAGAAAATGATATTTTGATAACACTAGGTATTGAAGAACCTATCCGTGAAATGCTTATCATGGAAGTTGTAGAAAATGTAGTACCAACAACAGAATGAATGGTAGTAAACTGATTTTTTGAAAAGTGTCTTGGACGGGGGTGCGAATCCCCCCAAGTCCACCATAAGAATTTAGGTCTGCGCCGTGCGATAATGAAGATGACTAAGGGATCACGGACATCCAGATAATCTAAACCAAAATTCTTATGATGGGCTTGACTAGTTTCGACAAGGCAACAAGTACAAAAATTGGCTACTCGGGAAAGCAGAACCCGTAGGATTGAGGTAACTCGGTCGTAGAAGCAAAACAAAATAAATGCAAACGATGAACGTTTCTTGATGGCTGCGTAAGCACCATCGGAGTTTTGCAAGTTGAACTTAGCAACAGAATCAACTTGCTTTGGTGTATTGATTGTTGGATGGTTTACCTATTTTAGCAACTGACATTTTTTGTAATGTTTCTTGTGAATATATGTTTTTCTTACCTTTATTCCAAGGTGGTGTGCCAGAAGGTCTTCCGTTTTTAAGATTGTAGTATTTTTTACCAAACTCAGATTCTTTAATCATACGAAGAAATCTAGCCTCTTCTTTTCTGGCAGACTTCCTATCATTAAAGACTTTGATAATTTTACGTTTGAAATCGTTAGGTCTATATTGATGTTCTCCGTTAAACCAGCGTGATGAAGAAACATAATCATCAGTTATTTGTCCTTCATGCATACCAACATAGAACATCTTTCGGCATTTATCGTGCCATATATATAAAAAGAATTGCATTATTATCCTCCAAGATGTATAATGTATTTAGTAAAAGTAAACTTTCAAGTTCGCATTTACTAGGGTTTCAGTTGGTTTCCTCGTAACAGAATAACCAACTACACTACACTCATCACACAAGGAGAAAAATATGAGTAACATGACACCATTCGAGATCCGTCTCGAACTTCTAAAACTTTCTAAAGACATGCTCGAACAAGAGTATATGTCTAAACGGGAAGTTGCACATAATAACTGGCAGGTAGCTTCCGAGAATGCTCGCACTCAAGGACAACAGTTACCAACACAACCAGAATATTCACTATTCCCATCGGAACAAGAAATCATTAATAAGGCGCAAGCTTTAAATGGTTTCGTTTCTAACATTTCTGAACCTGCTAAGGTTACTAAGAAGTCGTAAGGGAAAGATAGGCTTCGGCCTATCTCACACACAGAAAGGAACCAAATGCAAAGTAGGATTGTGCTTCTAAGCGCATTTTTATCAAGTATTATTTTAATGGTAGCTTCAATCAATGTTGATATACACAACATTATGCCAATCAAGGCAAGCTATCAGTCTCTATCAAAAGAGGCACAAAAACACGTGACATGTCTGGCTGAGAATATCTATTTTGAGTCGGCACATGAACCCGTTACTGGCCAAATGGCTGTTGCGTTTGTCACTATAAATCGTGTACAGACCGGCAACTATGCTAGTAATATTTGCGATGTAGTAACTCAAAAGACCGGTAACACTTGCCAATTTTCTTGGTATTGTGATTCCTTATTTACCTCAAAACGGTTGACAATCAAGAGTACAAAGTTGTATAATGACATTAGAGAGTTAGCAACTAACCTGTACATTAATTTTGATCGTATGGAGGATGTTACAAATGGTGCGACATATTATCATGCAGATTATGTTAATCCAAATTGGACAAAACTACAGAAGGAGACTAAAATTGGCAGGCATATTTTCTACAAAAGCAAAGGTGACAAAATTGACCGAACAAAAGGAGTTATTTAATATGAACAAAGACCTTATCACTATATGTGTTTCTATAACAATCGTATTGTGTACCACAATCGTTGGAGGATTCATGTATAATTTAAACGACCGTAATAACATGGCCAAAAACATCGAAGCCGCTATTACAAAAGGTGTTGATCCATTGTCTGTTAAGTGTGCATATGAAACTGGAGCTAATCCGGTTTGCATCACAATGGCAGCAACAAAGAAATAATTTAGGAGTATATTATGGCAGTGAAACAATTTAGTATTAATCAAATCTCTAATGAAGCAGACCGCAAGAAATTGTTGGATGCTGTACAAGAGTGTTCAAATTCTATGACACGAATGGACGGAGAAAAAGATTTCATTAAAGAAGCAGTGAAAAAAGTTTCAGATGATTTGAAATTACCTAAACAAGTCGTTCAACGTTTGGTCAAAGTTTATCATAAACAAAACTATGATGAAGAAGTTGCCACGCATGAACAATTTGAGCAGTTGTATGAAACGATTGTGAAATAATGCCAACTAAAGAAGAAATGAAGAAGTTTTCTGTGGAGATTGATAGGTTCGTCTCCGAAAGAAACATCAATCATCTTGAAGCTATAGTTGAGTATTGTGCCGAAACGGGTCTCGAAACGGAAGTCGCCGCAACATTAATTAATTCGAATCTAAAGTCGAAAATTGAGTTGTTGGCTTCCGATTTGAATATGCTGAAAGTGAAGAAATCTCGTTTACCCATATGACTGGTTATGAAACATTTGCGTTATTCAATTCTTTAAAACTGCACTTCAACCGAGAATCTTACGATTACTTTAAATATAATGGTAAGAGCAACATCTCAGTTGATGCATTTGAGAATAGGCGTGACAAATACCACTTTCACAAGTTGTCTAGGAAGTACACAAACAAGGAAGACATGGAATTATTTTTCGTGTCCAATTTGGTTGAGAAACCTAACACTTGGGCTGGTGATTTGTTAACTGAAGAAGCAGATATCAATTACAAGACTCACCAAAAGGTGTTACAATCACTATCGTACTTTTTCGAAAATGATTGTCACCTGCTATTTGATGGATGCGACAATCCAAACGATTTGTTCAAAGTGAATGACGGTGATTATCCTGTAATATTACGCAAGACCATGCAGAAGGTAACACAAATTGAAACTTTGTGCATACTTAATAAAATACTTGGCTTTGAACCTAACTGGAATGCTAGAATTGCCGATACTATTCGGTGGCCAGAATTTCGGTTAAGATTGCTCAAGTATGCCACATTTCTGCCACAGGATGTGTTAAAATATAAACTTATTCTAAAGAAGATGATATGATAAAGAAAATCTACCTCGATATGGACGGTGTTCTCTGTAACTTTGAACGCCGGTACCTTGAACTATATGATGAGTTACCTGGTTCTATGCGGGACCGGAAAGACTTTAATGTGAATTGGGATCATTTTGTGCAAACAGAACAATTTAAAACATTGGACTGGTGGCCTGGTGGTCGAGACTTGTTGACGTACATTACACAATATCAACATGAAAATGAAGTCGAGGTAGAAATTCTTTCATCTTCTGGTGGCCAAAAATACCACCGAGAAGTTGCTCTGCAAAAAATTGAATGGCTGTCTGATAAAGGCATTCCATTTAAAGCAAATATTGTTTCTGGACGTAAGGTGAAAACCGAATATGCCACACCAGAATCGATATTGATTGATGATACACATGATATTATCCAAGCCTTCATTGGTGCGGGTGGTATCGGTATACATCACAAAGATATAGGTAATACTTTAATGATGTTGGATAAACTTCTGGACAGGTCACCTATATAAATCTATATTATGATAATATGGTCGTTTGTACAAGCCTATATTATAATGTGGACAAAAAAACTATACAACGCAATACAAATTATACAAGGAAATATATATGAGTTCATTTGCAAATCTTAAACGCAATCGTGACAATTTCGACAAGTTGTCAAAAGCGATTGAAGCAACCGGCACTCCTGCAGAAGCTGGTTCTAAAGATGACACCCGATTCTGGCAACCAGAAGTTGATAAAGCTGGCAACGGCATGGCAGTAATTCGTTTCTTGCCATCTCCCGCTGTTGATGGTGATGATGCTTTACCATGGGTTCGAGTATTCACGCACGGATTTCAGGGACCTGGAGGTTGGTTCATTGATAACTGTTTGACTACTTTGAATGATAAGTGTCCTGTGTGCGAACACAATAACACACTTTGGAATTCTGGTATCGAAGCCAACAAAGATATCGCACGTAAGCAAAAACGTAAACTAACTTACATGACAAATATTTTGATCGTTTCTGATCCAAGTAATCCGTCAAACGAAGGACAGGTTCGCTTGTTCAAATTCGGTAAGAAGATTTTCGACAAGATTAATGAAGCGATGAATCCCGAATTCGCTGATGAAACACCTATCAACCCATTTGATCTATGGGAAGGTGCTAACTTCAAGTTGAAGATTCGTAATGTTGAAGGTTATCGTAATTATGACAAATCAGAATTTGCTAGCAAGTCTGCCTTGTCTGAAGATGATGCCGAGTTGGAAACAATTTGGAAGAAAGAATATTCCCTCAAGGAATTTACTGAACCAAAGTTGTTCAAACCTTACGCCCAATTGAAGACTCGTTTGGATAAAGTATTAGGCTTTGAAGGCGTTGCACCTTCAACTACTGCTGAATCTATCGATCTCTCACCACCTGCAGCTAAGTTTGCACCACGTTTAACACCTGCTGACCTTGCTGGAGATGATGACTTGGAATACTTCAAGTCTCTCGCTGAAGAATAAACTTTCTTTACTGAACGTTTAGACCCCGCCAAGTGCGGGGTTTTTTATATGCCGATGCCACCTGGTCTAAGAATGTTTAATTTCCAGATTTCAGGTAACATATCGATATTATAGGCAGAAGCAGTTGAACCTTGGTTTACACTTCTTGACTGTGGTGCAGCTGCAGGTGGTGGCGATGACTGTGGTGCAGCTGCTGGTGCTGGTGGTGGTGTTCTATTTGCATCAGCTAGAGCTCTTGAACCATCATTTAACATTTGTCCTCTAATTGCTGAAAGAGCCAACTCACGTGATGGTTTTTTTGCCATGCCACCTTCAAGCTCCTCGAAATGTAGGTGAGCTCCCTTTGATTGTCCAGTATTACCAGATAGACCAATTTTTTGACCCTTTGCAACCATATCACCAACTGCAACTTGCATTGATTTTAAATGTGCATATTTGGTTGTTCTTCCATTTCCATGGTCAATCTCAATAACATTACCATAACTTGTTGAATTTCTCGCACTTGTTACTTTTCCACTTTCAACTGCAACAATATCGGTACCTTCATTCACTTTAATATCAACACCTTCATGCCACGATCTACGACCCGTTATTGGATGTGCTCTTTCACCAAAATCACTTGAAATTATATATGGTGAATTGGATTTTGATGGCTCTTTATTTTTTTCTCGTTCTTCTTGAACTTTCTCCAAATTTTTATTAAACATTGTAGTTGCATCAAACAACATTAACTTTTTCTGTTCTTCGGATTTTTTATCTATTTCGATCTGTAATTGTTTAACTCTATCTTTCATTATTTTAAGTGCTTGTCCTCTGGAGGTTCTACCGTCAGCTCCATCAACTCTGTATTGATTTAATAATGCTTTTTCCGAAAAGGTCAATGTATTATTCTTTTCTTTTTTCTCCAAGTCGCTTATAGTAGCCTCTTCTTCTCTTATACGTTCATCTTTTTCTCCCTTTTCCGCCATCAAACCCGGTAAATCTTTATTTCCTGTAGCTAAACCAATAATTGTGCCAATCAAACCACCTGCTGCAGCACCTTTTATACCCAACACACTACCAATCGCTGCGCCTATAACACCTAAAATTAATCCTTTGTTTGCATTGAAAAATTCACCAAAATAGTAAGAGAATATTTCACCAACTTTGCCGAAACCATCACCTAAAGTTAAGAATACGGCTCGAGTATAATCACTTGCTGCATTGGCTATTGAAACAATTTTATCGCCAAGTTTTTTCATAAATGGACTATTTTCCATCCATTCGTAAATACTGTTAAATGGTTTAGAATCTAAACCTAATGCGTCATCTAATTTTTTAGCTAGTTGCTTCATTATTGGTTCTTCTGATGTTGAATCAATTCCTATTGCTTCCATCATTGATTTTTTCAAACCCGAAAAATCAACTTGTGAAACTAATTGTTTTACAACATAGGCAGCACCTGCTAGTCCAATGATTGCCAATATGGGAGACATTTTACTAATAACTCCAAATAAACCACCAAGTATACCGCCACCAAGTGATCCTATTGTGCCAAGTCCACCCATAATACTACCCATAAACGATGAAGAACCTCTGGCGTTTGATGGTGTTGTATTTCCTTGTTGAGCAGATTGATTTCCTTTTTTGGATAATGAATCGATAGCCGTATTTCTTGTTTTAACATCATACCACAATGCATCTTGTGTTCTGGAACTTTTGCCAGTCATCTTTTTTGTAAGACTCACAATATTTTGTCGAGTAATATTTGTATCTCTCGCCATCATATTCATGTTAAAAGTATTTTTGCTAATAACACGCAATAAAGATTCTTGTCGTTCACTTGATGCCAACAAGTCGGTAATGCCTTGTGAATCCGCATTTGAACTAGTACTTGTGGGTGATGAAGATAATACACTAGATGCTTTTTCTAGTGGTGAATATCCTTTACCAAATATTTTTTGGCCAGCAAGAGATAACACACCACTTCCGCCAAACAGAGTATTTCTGATATCCATTCGTTGTCTGGTTTGTTTGAGTGCGGCCGAACCTAAAGAACTTAATATTCCTTGACTCTTCAATTCTTGTTTGTATAATTGTGAAAATTTTGTTGCCATTTATTTTCTACTTTTTCTTGCTAGTTGTTGTTGTTTTAGCTTCTCGTTTTCTTCATCAATAAACTGAAGCAGCATAGTTACATAAACAT
>Ga0208974_1000238_pt1 | contig 23910 bp, 54 predicted proteins | sample GreLakmeER15MSRF_FD_187699 | JGI IMG/M metagenome (GOLD analysis project Ga0208974, IMG submission 187699) | Freshwater lentic microbial communities from great Laurentian Lakes, MI, USA - Great Lakes metaG ER15MSRF (SPAdes) | ecosystem: Environmental > Aquatic > Freshwater > Lake | place: Great... | reverse complement strand
GTTTGTGTTCTCATCTTCGTACCTCATCTCCATCATGCCCGTAGTGTTGTGTTTAAGCTTGTTAGAGCCGACGAAAACACCGCCCTTAGTTACCTGTTGGATGGCAAGGAAAGTCGTGTTCTTACATGATGTATTGTGGGCTAGGTTGTGGCGGAGCATGAGATCAATGAGCCATTTCTCGGCGGAGTTGGTGGTGATCCGATTGACCTCCTTCACTGCTTCTTGGACCTCGACAAATGAATCGATGAGGACTAGGTCGTAGCCAGTGGACAGAGCTTCCTCCACGACCAACTTGGGATTATCATCTAGGTATTCTCCGAGGAATAAGATATCGATTCCACCGAACTTCGGATACCGTTGCACGTACTTGTAGAGATCGATCCTGGTCATCTCCGCTGAGATGAAGAGACATTTGTAACCGGACTCGATGAGATCTGAGACCATGTCCATGGCCACAGTCGATTTGCCAACTCCTGGATCACCGACCAGAAGGTAGTTGGTTGCCTTTGGAATTCCACCCTCGATGGTGAACATCTGATCGATGGCTGAACGAGTTGCCATGGGGATGAACAGTGCTGGATCAAAGTACTGGTCTTTCATCTGTACGAGTTCGAGGTCACGGCCACGATCTGGAATCACGGGGATCACAGCGTCAGGTGGTAGACCCTTTTCGATTCGTTTTGCTTTTGCCTTGTCTTTGACCGCCTGAGCAATCTTGAGACGAGTGGTCTCGGTCATGGGTTTGCGAATACCAGTATTTTCTTTTCTTGCCATGGTGTATGATTATAATACAAAGGTAAATAAAATCCTCGAGGATAAAAAATGTAAGAGGAGGAAAGTTAGGGTTGTGGGTTTGAATAAAAAAAGAGGTCTTTTGGTAGACCTCTCTTATACGGTATTGAATGATCGGAGTCTTGGACGAATCTATGAGCCCAAAAAGAAATTAGTCTTGATTTGTCCAGATACAAGATCACCTAGACCCATTTTTCGTAGATCTTTAGCAGATAATTGTTTAAAGAATGGTTCGGGTTTTTTAGATCTTTTTTTATTAAATGGAACTTTCTTATCTAATATATTTGGATCTAGCTCATGAACTTTTTTGAGAATGTCCAGGGTTCCCATAATTATCTCTTCATTCATATAGATGTCAAATTCTTGATCGTTCAGGTGTTCGGATAATTCTGTTTTTTCTGGATGATTCTCTATTAAAGCAAAGAATTCATTCCAATTGTTGATTCCTTCTAAACCGTCCATGCCCCAATACCCCTCGGCATAGGCTTTGACGGTCGGTTCCAGGCTGTAGATCGTCTGTTTAAAGGATCCAATAAATTTGGCCAAGACCTTTATTAGGTCTTCTGAGATTGCCCTGGTTTTTTCATCGTCACCGCCGTATCCAAGTTTGTTTTCAACAAGTTTGTACTGTACAACTTTTTTTTCCTTTTCTACATTCTCTACAATTTCTGCAAAAGATTTCATAACTATTGGTTTTATTGGTTTGTATATTAAAATTAAAAATTTACTACGTTTTAAAAAATGTAGGAGGAGGAAAGTTAGGCTAGGCCTAACTTTTCCTTTCTCTTTTTGTTGTCTGTCCCGAAGGTATAGGCGTGACAGTCATCACCAAGACCTCTTTCGATTGAGGCTGGGTTGGTGAGGGGAAGGGCGCATCGGCAGCATTTACCTTCATGGAGGAGGTTAACTCCCTTTTGGCGAAGGGTCATTGGATCCTCATATGAGCTCTTCAGGAAAGAGATCACCTTGCCCAATTGGGACTTAGGATCTACTCCCTTACCAATCAACCACTTGTTCTCGTCTTGGTGGAAGTATCCTCCGAGGTGCATGCCCTGCTCCTTGTCTCCGAGAAGAGAAACAAAGATGGTGAACTTTGGAAGGCGCTCCATCTTACCATCGGCGTTGCGCTTCTTCCACTGCTGGCATTTGAGGGTGATGTGGTTGTCAGTCTCAGGGTTGTGGAAAGTGAGGACTGCGCGACCAGCTGTAAAGAGCTGGGGGAAAGTGAGGGGGTTTACATTAGAACGGATCATAGCGTTAGGGTTTGTTTGATTACATAGCTAATATAAGAACATCTCCCGAGGATAAAAAATGAATTGAGGTTAATTTCTAATTTTTTTTTATCCTCTGGCTTTCTCCATCGAGTTCCCGACAGAGTCCTGTGGGATTGGACCTAAAAAAAATATAAGCGCAGGTTGGAGTCTACTCTCCCGGGTTGTTAGCCCTCGCCCTTCCCTTTTGGGACATTATAAAAGTAAGGATTATCCTCGGGGATAAAAAATGAAAACTTAGAAACATTCCCAATGTTATGGTGAAAGACTATGGTTGCTCTGGGTTTGGAAACTTTAAATAGTATGCATCCCTTATTACCAATGCAGATTCGGTGACAGGGCTATCAGCTTTCAAGTTAATTGATAATGCCACGTTAAACTTCTCCCTGCTTTCTTTGATGAGAGTGTTCCTCCAATCCTCACCTAAGCAGTGCTCCATAATTTTGTCTGCTTCAGGTCCAAGATTATTTTTGAAATCACTCCTATTAAAAAACATAGTTATATCTTTATTGGACGGAAAATTTAGAAACTTATCCCAGTTCTATAATAATGAACGGTGATGGGGTTTCTAATACTTACACTCGGGAATATCTGGTTTTCTCGACCTGAAAATCCCCCGACAAAATCTCCGCGATAATTCGTTGGTTTTTCGCTTCGGTCTCTTCGATATTCTTTTGCAATCTTCGGACCAACGATTCGTGGATCTCGATAGAAGCTTGGGCTACCCACTCTTTGACAGCTTCCAGATCTTCTGCTGTGACCTGACCTCCGATCTTCGTTTTGAAATAGGCAACGTATCCACCAGACTCTGGGTCTGGACTGATTTGGTCCTTGAGCTCTTCACTGAGTGATCCCATCACGAACTCGTCGACATCATACCCAGACATTCCAGATTCCATCCACTCGGGATTGGTTCCTTTGGCTACCGATATCAATTGATTGGTTGCACCGATGGAGAGGAAATCCCCGAAGTCATCTGCGGTAAATAAAAAGGGTGTTGTCATGGTAAAAGTTTTGATTGGTTTAAGATTTAAAATAAAGTTCTCCAGCACTAAAGTATTTGTCTATGCTTTGATTCTCTACTATTGTTACCATAGAACCGTTTCTCAATCCATCAATATAGTATTCAGCGAATTGGTCGCTTGAATCCTTCAGTAAATCAATCACGTTATCATTTGGCACTTTTGTTACCCCACTCATTGGTGTGTCGGTAAAAGCAATTCTAATCATTGGAAACACATTTCCGATGATGTTTCTGTAATATCCTGCTTCTGGTTTCATAGTTATTGGTTTAATTGATTACTTAGCTAAAGTACAAATTAACCTCGAGGATAAAAAATGAAACTTAGAAATCGTTCAAAATTTCCATTTCTTTTATATTGTTGGATCCCACTCCAGTTGCCAAGCATGCTACGACTTTGTCACGTAGTTCTTCGACTTTCCCAAAGTTTCGGATACCAATCGGGAGGGATTCTCTCATCTGAAGATTGGAGATAGAGAACGGAGTCCCTGAGGGTTGCCACCCTCCGTAGAATGCATACCCGAGGGTGTTGTCTGGGCGAAGGTACACTGAGAGGGTTTTGGAATTTCCTTGTGGACCGTAAGTGCGGTCGAATAGACGAAAGATGATCAGGATTTTGTTCATGGTGAATGTTTTAATTGATTACTTAGCTAATATAAGAATTAGCCTCGAGGGTAAAAAATGAAACCGCAAAAAAAAGGTCTGAGACGAATCCCAGACCCTGCAACCAAACGACACTCCATCTATTGGGGTTCTATCAAGAACTCTGCTCCCATTTCCTGTATCTTGGTAACATCCCCAACTGTTAGGCCTTTAAATGGATTGTTTTCTCCGAGATAAATGAGGGTTGGTCCTTGTAGTGACCAAACATAATTCTTATTCACTATCAGACCTAATGACCCAAGATAGGTGTCACAGGTTCTAATGATTTGGTGGGTGCTAAGCTTTGTTTTTGTCTTCTCCATTTTATTTGATTTTAAATGTTAATCCATCCATTTACCATGAATTCTCAAATGCCAAAACCTGTGTTTTAGAACTTCAACAAGAATGGACCAAAGCGAATTTGCTTCATAAGTGCCTGCTGGGCAGAGTAGTTTGAATTTAGGTTTCATTTGGTGTTAAAGGTTTTTATTTTTGGTAATAAATTCAAATTGGTCGTCAAGTGATTTTCCCTCTTTCATAAGCATGAGGATGGATTCGAGTTTTTCTATATCATCCCACAATGCAAATCCTCCTTGGTGTTCGCAGTTGGCGACGAACGTTTCCAACCTTTGGCGGATTGTATTATCCACGGCAAGGTTTGATTTGTGATGCATAAGCCCAGCTACCGTTTTCCAAGGTCAATACGACATTGCGTTCGTAGACCTTATCCCAATCCACCTCGTCGACAGGCTTTCCATATTTCCCGCCGTTGGTAATTTCAATTCCTTCGACGATTGCTTCTTTAGGTTCGTCGTATCCGAATCCTCCCCGCCACATAACCTTGTCTCCGATTTTAAGTGTTGCCATAATTAGATTGCTTTTAAAAGTTGGGTAAATGTTTGAGCTTGGGCAAGGGGATTGGAAAATCCAGTTACACTCGAGAAAATTTCAGCTTGACCGGTGTGTCCTGATTTAGGGGTTACCCAATAAATAACATCACCACTTTTTCGATCACAAATAGAAAATGAATCATAAAGAGGACCACTACCTGGACAGTTATTCTTAAAAAATACATACACACTTTCGGAATCGATCGCCCGGCCAGAATCCCTAAATTTACCTAGGAGTTTAATAACTTTGTTCTGTAGGGTCTTTGCCCGGTTTGCCAAAGAAGCATCACTGCAGAACCAGTCATAAAAATCATGACAGTGTGGATAAAGTACTGATTCACCCTGTCCCCAGGCGTGAATTTGTTGGGCTAGTGTTACTTTGGTTTCTTGCATAAGTAATAGAGTTTTTTTGATTACATAGCTAAAGTAACAATTAACCTCAAGGATAAAAAATGAAACTTAGTTTATTTTATTTCCTAGCTTTATACCTATAGTATAAAAATAGACACAAAATTAAACCAACTAAAAACCCCGAACGAATCCGGGGTAGTGTCTTTAGTAACCTTAACCGCTATAATCAGGTGTATCAAAACCTGCGAAGGACGGATTTAACCCAAATAGGGCAGGATGCTCTTCGATCTCCAAGACATCGGAGATTTTATTATCCTTCAGACAAAACCATTTCGGCTTATTCTTGTACATCACACAGACCCCGTGAGATGAGGAAGTCTTGTAATAGATCCATCTTTTTTTCTGTCCCTGCTTGAACCACGTGTGGTTGATGTAGAAACTCTTTGATGATCAATGATGAAACCCCCATTACATCTATGTGTGGGTATTTGTTGGCAAAGTCCATTGTGAACTGACGAATTAGTTCATCTCTGTTCCAGCCATTGGTCTTGAAAAATTCTTTGTTTGTGTCCATGGTGCTAAACTAATAAAAATTTTCGAATTTAAAAAATGAGCATACCCCCACGCGAGCGGAGTATCTTACTCACATACTCCCTAGTTTAGGGAGAAACTTCGAGTGAGAGTTTCTTGGGGTTGATCATAAGCATCCAGAACCTCGAACTGATCCTTGGATGGGATGATAGCTAATCCCCGACCGGAATCCCATTTAACATGGAGGTGTCCAGCATCATCCACGTGTTCAACGATTCCTGCATCTCCTGGTTCAATTGGATCTACATCTTCCATGTAAATCATGCGAACTCTTTTTCCTAGTAAATGTTTCATAGCGTTTTAGTTTGATTACATAGCTAAAGTAACTATCAGGAACGTTCTGAAAAAATGTTTAGAAAGTTTTTCCACATTTTTTACATCGACGGATTTGTATCCCGCCCTCGTGCCGAACCGGGATAGAATAGTTTTCGTGTCCACAGGTTTCTTTCTGCCCAACAATGTTGAACTGAACATTGGTGAGGTCATATTTTTCTCCTTCGATTACATTGTCATCAATGAAGGTGATAACATCCTCGAGAGTTTCTTCATCAATCTGGAATTGTACTTTGTCTCCTATTTTCATGGTTTCTAGTTTTAGTTTTCAAATCCATTAAGGGTGAAGATTCTACGCTCAGAAAACTCCATCCGATTTGCCTCAAAGATTTCATCTTCTGTTAATGGGTCTTCTCCCCAAAAAATATCACCAATCAATTCGTTGGTTGGTAGGAACACATCGGTTGAGTCCGGACCTGATACAGTAAGATCTATTAGGTCTTGGAGTGATTCATTCTCAGCCTCAGCATTTTCCAAGTTCTCGATGAGCTTTGGATCCGGACAATCAAGACCTTCATGGAACCAGGATTGTTCAGCAAGTTCTCTGATTTGATCTAATATCTGTTGCTCTTTTTCGGGTAAGTTCATGATAAAGGTTTTAGCGGGTTATCCCAATTCGTTCAATGCACCTGCAATTTCATCAAGAGCTTGACTTGTGGCCATTTCGTTTTTACCTCCTATGTGCCAATCAATCAACTCATCCTCGTCCAATGCTCTATATTCCTTCCAGTCATAAATTGTAATTACCTCCCCGAGTTCAGTTTCCATTACCCAATCGAAATTTGTTTTTTCTTCACCGTTGTTGTTTTCGAACTTTGGAAGACCTAAAATTTTTCTAAGATCCGAAACTGATGCTCTAAAGGCATCCCCGTAAAAGCTTGTTCCTTCTTCTGATTTCGTGGTGTATTTCATATGGTTTATTTTAATTGGTTTGTTCTATAAAAATAGAAAAACTTAGTGTAAATAAAAAATGAAAAAGGGGCTAATTTCTTAGCCCCCAGTGGTGGTAATCAAACACTCACTAATTTATCCAAAAATTACATCTTCAAAGAAAACTGTTTGTATGATCACATCAGCTGTGTTAGCATCATCGTTTTCCTTGATCATATCCACCAGATGATCAATAGGGGTTTTAGCAACCCTTTCATGAACATCATTTAAGGAGATTGTTCTTGTGTACTCACCTTCGCATTCAATATCAACGAAGGTTAGTGAACCGCCCATCTTGAGAATCTCCAAAAGAACATCTTCAAAGCAGGGGGATTTACCAGTGGATTTGATTTGCTCCACGGCAGCTTTATACTCTTCCTTTTTGTATTCAAGTTCAAGACCATATCCTCTCATATAGCCTAATCCGTTACAGAGTGCTGAGTGAAAGTAGTCCTCTGATTCTTGTTTTGTTAAAATGATTTCCATGTCTTTTTGGTTTGATTACTTAGCTAATATAATTCTTATTCCCGTGGATTAAAAATGAAACCGGTTCAAGCAAAGACAATTCCTAATTCACGTGAATCCTGAAGAGTTTTAAGATCGTAACCAATGGACTCAAAGTACTGGTTAACTATGGCTTTGTCTTTTCTTTTCTGAGGTACACAGAGGACAAGAGCTTGAAAGAAAGTTTTACCTTCCTGTATGCTCTTAAGTACTTCCACTGAATACACAGGAGAAAGCGGATCTGTGCCAGATTCACAACGAACACCAAAATCAAATTTCCAATATCCTTGCTTATCCTTTGATGAGGTGACTGGAAGTCTTGTTAGACCCGAAAGATAAGAGATTTGTCGGCTTGTTGTTCTGCTGTACTTCCCATGCTCAACGATGCGTCCATTTTCTATGGTTGCTACGTGAGTTCTATAGGAGATGATGCTCTTCCCTCCTTCTATAAAGAGGTTGTCCCGTATTTTAAGAGTTGGTTCCATGTGAGATATTTTGTTTGATTACTTAGCTAAAATAATAAAAAGATCAGTTTGGAAAAAACGAAACCTAGTAAATCCTAGATGTTGTAAACAGATGCATATCCCGGGTTTGCCCACTCGAAGAACAGACCATAGTGGTTGAGAATATCATTCATACGATCCGACCCGCATGGGTTGTGCCAGTACTCGAGGAAGTCTTCCCCTCCGGGGTGCTCGGCATCGATCCAGAAGTGACCTCGGTCTCCGTGGTGCCAGGTCTTGACCGGACATCCTAGGGATTGTAACTTGAGGAAGGCCTTGATAGCGTGTGGAGCCATACCTTCTTCGTTCAGTGTGTCTTGGGTTTCTTTAAACATGTGATTTGGTTTGTTTACATAGCTAAAGTAACAATTAGCCCCGAGGATAAAAAATGAAACTTAGAAAAAGATCACAAAAAACCCCAGACTAATCTGGGGTAATTTGAATCAATTTGTTCTTTCTATATCTAAATCCCCATATCGGTCACGGACTGGTATCCATCCATAAATCATTCCAACCTCATCTACCCAATCATAAAGACCCATTCGGTCATCTTCGTGGGATTTGGCGTTCCATTCTGTTAAGTCCTTTCTGACTAAGCTCCACCACTCATCTTTTGTTGCTGCTATCATATTCCTAGGGTGTATTTGTTGTAAAACTTTTCCATTCGTTCCAAGACCACATCTAAGCTCCAACCGCTGGTCTTGTGATCGTTCCAGTGAAAGTGTCTCATTTGTAACTTCTCTAAGGAGTCAGGGATAGACTTGTCGTGGATAAACTCTGGTAAACCACCATCATCAAATCCGTCCTGAAGTTTACAACGAAATTCAATGGTAATTATCTTATGGTTGAATGCTTTTTTGTAGATTCCTGGCATTCCTTTTTTTGCAATCCAGCCATGAGAGGACATAACCTCATCCATTTGTTCAATGACACTTGAAATGGTTTTGGAATATTCCCATTTTTTTTTCAATCTTTGTTGATGGACAAACTTGTAGTATTCTTGAATTGTTGAGTACATAAAATTTTATATTAAAATAAGAAGAAGTCGACTCTGTCTCTATGCTGAATTATACTCCTCTTAATCTTCCACTCTTGATATTTCAACATGTCTGCCGGTTCCTCACCTATCTCCTCAAGTGTAGTCTGTGATGTAATACCATAGTATTCCATTTCAGTTACTTCTACCTCATCTAAAAACCATCGAGATGGCTCGTATAGATTAGGGTTGTGTCTGCTTTTTCCGAACTCAATACGCTTACTTACTTTTTTCATATCAAAAGATTTAATTGGTTTGTAGATTAAAAGTAATTATTATCCTCGATGATAAAAAATGAAACTTAGAAAAATTTACAAATCATTTAAGATTTCGAATGAACTGATTTCATTGGATCCACACCCAGTTGCTAGAACTGAAACAATCTCTTGGTGTAAGTCCTCGACTTTCTTGAAATTTCTGATTCCGATAGGTAGAGATTTTCTGAGTTGCATATTCTCAATAGCGAATCCCATTCCTGAGGTTTGCCAACCACCGAAGTAACTGTAAGAGATTGTGTTGTCCTCTCTAAGAGAAACCCACAGGGTTTTGGAATTTCCACAAGGTCCGTATGTCGAGTCGTGCAGACGATAAACGATTAAGGTCTTTCTCATTATTCTTATTTTTTATTTACTTCGTAATTATTGACTGTATCAATTACTATTTTACAAATGGTATCAAGTACTTCGTCATCATGTCCATCTAAGTAAGTAATCAGGTTAAACTGTAAAATTTCTTTTAACTCTCTTGTTGTTTTAATTTCCATAACCATTTTATTTTTTTAATTAGCTTCTTCCAAACCATCGATAAACTCTTCTACCTCTTCTAGTAGAATGGGATCGTCTATTTCAAATCCATCCTTATCTCTTAAAAATGCATCTACTACCTTACCCTTCGAGTCAATTAGCTCCTTGTAGTAAAATACACTCGTTTCATCTTGGAGAGTATAGGTATTCTCTATAACATTTACCTCTTCTTTTTTTAGTAATTCCATGGTCTTTAATTTTTATTTGTTTGACTCTCTAAAAGTAATCATACACCTCGAGGATGAAAAATGAAATCTCCCTTAAAATCCAAGCTCTGAGAGATCTTTTGTTCTCTCTAAATCTTCTTGGTCATATTGAGTTGGGTAGTAGATTTCATTCAATGGAATATCCATGTTGTAAACTCCGACTCTCCAGTAGCTTCTTTCCCCGTCTCTTTCTCTTATATTATCTCCGGGTCTTTTTGATTGAGCACCTGTGTTGTAAAGTTTGTACCTAGGGAATCTTGGTTGTACTCTGACGTACTTGATTCCTTTGTAAACAACAACGAATAGGGAATCCTCATCATAGCGTGGACGAAATCTTGCGGATCTAACACAGACCAAATCATTAGCCTTGACATCGAGCAGTGGAGGTGGGACATCCTGATCTGGAGGTAAGAACTTAGCACCCCGTGCAGCCAAATGAACTATTGTTTTTGGGTCATCTTTCAGAAACCCTTTTAATCTCCCATTGGACTTTCCAGTCATCACCATGACTTTTCCATGAAGCCTGAAAGTTGGTGAGTCAATCAGGATGAGGTCATTTGGTTTGGGATAGACGTAGTTGATATGATCCCTAATGTGCATCATGATTCGGTTCTCGCTAGTTCCTTCTGGCCAATCCCTCCAGATGAGGTTGGGTTTACACCAAGTCGGAAATCTCTTTTTACAATCTTCCAAAAGAATTTCCAGCATCTCAGGATAGTATCCGTAGATCTCTTCGAGGTATTCTGGTAATTGTTTCATATTCTAAAAGTAAGAAAACTTAGTGAACGAAAAAAATGAAACTTAGAAAGACTCAACAAAAAAAGTGGACTCACTTAGCGAATCCACTTAGGTGTAATCAAACAAACACGGGAGGGGGCTAAGTCCCCTATAGGAACCCGTCTACTTTTTGGGGTCCCCTTCCAACATCGATAAAGCTTTTCGCAAGTGGTTTGCGTAGAACTCTTGATCGAAGGTGGGTTGCTCCCCAAAGCTTTTAATACTCTTTGCTACATAGTCCAGGGTCCAAAGGATCTCTGCCTTTGTCTCCTTGTCTAATCCTTTTTTCTCTCCATCCATTTTATATACATTTTAGCTGCGATTGCTCGTCGTTGGGGTTCAAATTTGTACTTCGGTTTCAAAATAGCCATTGCTAATCTTATGAACCTCTCTCTTTCCGACGCATCTTCGAATGTGAATCTAATTGGATTTGCTAAAGTTGCCATATTGTTGTTTTTAATTCCAATCAGCTTCAAAGTCACATTTTCCATTTGCCTCCACACACTCCTTGATCTTCATTCCTAACTCCCAACGGGCATAAAGCATCAGGTATGCTTTGGTCAAAATCATTGCTTCTTTTTCACCAATTCCGTTTGCTTCATCAATTAGCTCTAGGTGATTACAAAGCATTTCGTCGTTATAAGATTCCCGGCCTTCAAAGAACTTATCAATCTTCTCCTTGTTTTGTCCAAGAATACCAAGTGCATGATCGAGACCTTTTTGAATGTCTGGAAGGTCTTCAGTTTCAAATAAGAAATGAGAACCTATAACTTCACCTCCTGGGTATGTTTCTCCGGTTTCCAGATCTTCCCATCCGGGATCTACAATAGGTGTTTCTTTTCCGCCAAAGTTGGCAGGGTCTCGGCTGTCTTGGACTCCAAACCAAAACTTGCCTTCAATGTCTCCGTGATAGTATCGTCCCATAGTTTTTAAACGTTTTCGATTTTTTTCATTTCATAAAGGTCAAACATACAATCTTCGTTAAGATCCATACAATTCCAAATCCCATTTTGAAAATAGTAAAGGTATTCGCAGTGCATGCCCATTGCTTTCTCCTTTAACTCAAAAAGAGATCTAAAGGGGTATTGTGCAATGTTGCTCGGATCCTGTAGTACATCCGGTTCCTTGCTCGGAATATCCAAACCCCGAAGATCCTTCGGTTCTGCGAAGAGTTTGTCGAGATTTAACTGATTGTAGTTAACGACCAGCAATTTACCTACATGTTCTGGATATCCGTCGTGGTGACAATAGATGGCTTGGATGGTTCCATCCTCGTTTGCTTTTGAGATTAAAGATCTTGTTGCCATTTGAGTTTGTTATTTGATTACATAGCTAAAGTAATCTAATGTTACGATTAAAAAAATCGAAAATGAAAAATCCACGTATAATCCGGAACAGATGAAAAACTCCACTGTGTAGCAGCCTTATTTTTACGTGGGGTTTTAACAGGGTCTTGGTAAATAAAAAATGTGGAGAGAAAACTCCCCACATTTTTACCTATATTGTTTGGTAGTGTTTTTAGAGGTTATCCAAGACATCTGTAATGATATCATCTTGATTTACATAGTCTGAAAGATCCACACCGCTCAAATCTACCTCAGCTTTAACTGCGTAAACCCCATTGCTTATTTCTTCTCCATCCATATCAATATCAAGCTCATCGTATATTTCTTGAGTATTACTGGAAGCATTATTACCCCAATTGAAAGAATCAAATGCTCCTTCTAAATCTCCAACTTCATAACGATCATCATCATCGTCTTCAGCATAATCATCTATATTTATGTTTGCAACTTCACCGACTATTGCATTCCAAAGTCCGCTTGTGTCCCATTCCCCGATGATAGCTCCAGCAAATTTTGCATTAACTTCTGTGGAATCTCCTGTGTCGTCGCCGAGTTCAAAGTCGAAATTTTGTTCTGGATAAGCATCAAAGAATTCGTAGAAGCTTACATTATCCATTGCATCCTTAAACATCTCCCTTGTATAGGTTTGTTCCTTCATCCCAACTCTTTCTAAGTCACGAAGCAAATCTTTGTCATCATTTTCCTCGTTCATTTCGGATGATGCTGCAGAGAAAAAGTCGTGGAATTTTTTTATGTGTCCCATTACTAATTTTTATTTGTCTATATATTCCATAACCAAATAAAAAAGGCCAACAGTTACCTGTGGCCTTTGATACAATAAATAAACAATTAACCTTTATCGTCTAGGCTGGATTTAGCCTGTTTTTGTTTTGGACAATCAAATGTACAAAATCTTTTTCTTTCATGTCTTCTTTAAGTTGACGTAGTAATACTTTTAGAAGCATTTGTTTCTCCCACTTCTCTAAGGCATCCCCGGACTCTTTAATTGCTTCTACAACTTCAAGAATCCTTTCCCATAAGAATGATTGCTTTTTTGACATATGTGGTTGTGTTAATAATACTCCTCAAATTTAAGGATAAACCCTCAGGTAAAAAAACTTTTAACCTACTTTTTTAACAATTGTTGTTTAACATTTGTATATGGAACATTAAACAATTAAGTAAATCTTGTCCTTAATTTTAGAAAAATCCCCATTTGTTTAACATTTCAAAGGATTTGTTAATTGTTTTTGTAGGTAAAATTGAACAAGAATTGTTAATAAAGTCAAAAACGAGGTTAATTACTTTCTTTCAAAGAAATCACACTTCTCCAACCAATTGGGGTCAAAGTTGCTAGGCCAATTAGCCCAACCGTTATCTACACCATGTTGGTTAAACTTAACTTCATCAGACTTTAACATCCCAGATGAACCTAAAATGTCAATTATTGTTTCAGCTTCTTTTTTCTTATCTCCTTCAAGTTTTTCTGTCAAAGCAACACACTTGGAGTGGGATGAATATCCTAACTCCCGACGAAATTTACAATGATAACAGTTGGGTTTTAAGGCAAATCCCAAATCATTTAATTGTGATTTTAACTCCTCAATATTTTCTGGATCTTCCATTATTCTTCTACTAAATAAATTTCATCACCAACCAAGACCTCTTGATTCAAGATATCGTCGATTGAACATCTTCCCTTGACCCCATTCTCTTCAAAGTAGACAAGAGCATCGTCTGACCAATAGTCGGGGTCATCCAAATAGATACGAATGGTCTCTATGGTATTGTACTCCTCAGTCCCACCCCAGTTATCTACTACATCTACTATTTTTGAAATCTTTTTCATACTCGTCCGCTGATAATTGCATCCACCCAAATTGCTACATAAAAAAGACCAAAGAGAAGCAAAACGGTAAATAAGCTAACCGCAAATTCTTTGGGATCTTCCTTTATTGTAATCCAAAGTTCTTTAAGTTCTTGTATCATTTCTGTCTGTTTTACTGAGTAAAATTACTAAAGATCTTCGAATACAAAAAATGAGAACAAAAAAATACCTCCGAAGAGGTATTTCCAGGAATAATTGTAGTTTACAAACAAACACTCCCTATGGTAGGCTAAAATTGGATATTTTTAGTCGTCAAAACTACCTACCAATTTTTTTGGAGATTAAGCTCCAATCACCTCGTTGACAAGCTTGTCCGTGGTGTAGAAAGTACGGGTTGAACCGTCTTTACGAACACGTACAATTTGTTCTCCTGTTGGTGCAGTTGCCTCTAGAAAGTCAAGGATGACCTCAGCACCAGGGCGCATGCGAGAAGCAGTTGTCTCATCGATGGTTTTCTTACTAAAGACCTGCAAGTGCTTGTCGGTCTTTACTTTGAGGGTTTTCGTACCCAATGAAGCAATAGCTTCGTTCTTTTGATTTTTCATAAATCTTCCTGTTTTAGGATCTCTAATTAATGTGCTCATAGTTGAATCACTCCGCTAAATTAAACAATGGTTTCTAAATAAAAAAATTCTTTGGAAAATTTTTCTCCTTTTTTTTAGGAGAGGGAAATTCCGGTCCCTTTAATCAATTCTGCAAAAGCATTATTTTGTTTTTCCTCTTCTAACTCCTTCACAGATTCCACGAAGGCAGCAAAAGCCATCATCAAGAATTGTTGATGTCCGTTCTGAATTGCTGTTAGAGCAATCAAATTTGCATGGGCAAGAATTTGTAGATCTTCATCATCTTTTTCTTGTCCCTGTTGCATGCATCCAAATGCGTTGTGTTTGAATGCATCTAAAAGTTCTTTCTTTTTCATGGTGAGTTGGTTTGATTACATAGCTAATATAGAAATACTTAGTGTACTAAAAAAATGAAAACACAAAAAACCCCGAGGATCACTCGGGGTCTTGGGGAATCAAAGGCTGGCAGGTCCTTCGATTGTTTCTTTTGCCTTTCTGACCTTAATGATGGAATCAATAGCAAAGGTTCTGATAATTACTTTGTTGATTAGACCTCCTTGATCTCCTTCGGTTTTATCAGGGAGACCAATAATAGCTTCCTTGTCGATTTCCTGATCTCCTAGAAGGTAGGTTGATTTTCCAGGTTTGACGAAGATGCACTCGAGGTAGAGTTTACCTTTGTGTTCTACGAAAGGTGTTCCATCCACACGCTCACCCCATTGGCGTGGTCCTGGTTCGAACCCGGAATCGGCGATAGCTTCAAAGAGAGCAATTGTGGTGAGGTCTCCAGCGTTTTGTTTCTTCAAGCGGCGGTTAACCATATTCTTATAGCCTTTACCGTTTTTGAAGATCATCACTTGAGATCCCGTTGTTACTTTCTTGATTTTGCCTTGCATTGGGTTTTGCTGACCTCCAACAAGTTTAACTTCAGTCACAGCATCTATTGAGATGATCTGTGCTCCTTTAAAATCTTTTAGTTTTTCTATGAGTTCCATAATTGGTTTGTTTGATTACATAGCTAAAGTAATCTTTATCCTCGAAAACTAAAAATGAAACGGGGTTAATTTTTAAAAAAATGATAAAACACAATGGGAGTTGTCGTAAACAAACTTTTTCCCATCATAGTTCTCTGTAAGAATTGTCGGGTGGATAATCACATTACCCGGTTGGCTAGGAATAAGATACTCATCTCTGGATATGTCCAAATCTATATCTGTAAGTCTTAGCCCCATGCAATAAGTCCATTTGGGTTCTTGAATTATTTGTAATTCCCTTTTTCCATCTTCGTATTTAAAAGCGTTACTTTTGCAATCCGAAGCATTTCTAATCTTGGTATTCCAATGCCAATTTAAAAATGGAAATACATTTTCTTTTATTACCTTTTTATAGACCTCATGTAAAAAAAGATTGCTTAGAGGAATATTAAGTTGGGATCCTTCTTTCTTTCTTATAATTTGGGAAGCGTATTCTACTAACCATATGACCTCGTTGCAAAAATCTTTGGTGAACAAAGGGAATTGTAATATTCCACCCTGGGTGCTACATTGGTTTGAAATGGATTCATAATCCTTTGTGATAAAATTTGGGTTGATGTACGTTGACATCCAGCAATCCCAATCTCTCACATCTCTAACATTCGAGAAGTTTTCCGTTTGACTTGTTAGAGAGTTTGATTCTTGCCAAACAAAGTTCTTTCTGAAAAAGGCATAAGCATTAAAATCTTCTAGATGGAAAAGATTTGTTATGTCTTCTCTTGGATGTACCCCAATAACTGCAGGCATGAATTCGTCGGTTGGGATGATGTTGGTTGGGAATGGTGTATTTAGAACCTTTCTTAATCCCTCCTGGGAAAGGATATAGGCATGCATGTTGAGAGAATAGCCAACCCTTACTACGTGTTCATTAATTGGTTGATCTTCGTGACCAGGAACTAGTGTTCTTCCAAGATAAATTATATCCCAATCGTCGGGAATAGCATTCCATTCATCTTCCGTTGGCCAATCTTGGATTAAAAAATCTTCCTCTAAAAAGAGTGTGTTCCCAACCTTATCCCCGTAAGCCGTCTTCCAAGACCAATAGTGAGAAATTGAACATCCTAGTTCTCCGGGGGTGACACTTCTGTTCCATCGGGCAGAATCATCATTTAACTTCCATCCTTGGTAAATCCCCCACGTAAAGGGAATCTCTTCAGTTAAGTCAGAAACCTTTCTTCCGTTTGCTGCACCCGCGACAAAGAAAGGGATTTCTTTGTGATTGGGTATTTGCCAAAACTTTTGACAAATAGAATTGTAATCCCTGCTTATATTAATTATATAGGAAAAATCTATCTTCATATCTTTATTTATACTGGTCATAATAAAATGCTCTACGCTCGTACGCGCACATAGTATGTTACGAACATACTATAATTTAAAGACCCGAAAGAGTTGTCTGAATCTGATTGATTGGAGGATCCAGATCGGTTCTAATAGCACCGGTTGCTCCAGTTAGAATAGAATTTATAAATTCAGTCGTACCAGTTTGAAAAGTATAATTCCATTTGGTATTATCTGTCACAGACTTTGAGAAGATGTGAAGATTTAAAACATCCTTCGCATAGAAGTAAGTTTGTGTTGTCGAAGTTGACGTTATTGTTTTTTTAAAATATTCCATTATCTATTTGTCCATGTTTGTTGAAAAAAATCATATCTGGTTCCAGGCACAATATTAACGGCCCTAACTTCAGAAGCTAGAGACTTAGTATATGATGTTGCACTAGATCCCTTGGATTGGGAAAATGCCAATGATTCAGTTGTAGAATTTGTAAAATCGTAGAATTCCCCGAATTCTCCCCCTGTACCGCTTAACCTTAATTGAAATCCAATTTCTGAAGTCCTCCCGTTTGTTGAGTCGGGATTAGAGGGGGGATTCACGTTGGTTGAAAATGAAACAATTCTTGTTGCCATCCCCATATTTGCCGCAACTTCCATAACTCTACCACCAGAACTATAAACGGTAAAATTTTGGCTGATTGGCCAAGATGCCTCAACTGGTCCTGTATTCTCATTCCACATTACAGTCGAATAATTTATATCAAAATCTGGGTTAAGCCCAAGAATGTGTATACCAAAACAAAGTCCCATATTATACTCCTACCCCTATTGTTCTTATTTCCCAGCCAGAACTTCCATAAATCATTTGAAATTGGAAAGATGCTTCTCCAGCCCCAATTTCTGCACTTGCAAAGGTTGTGTAAATTCGAGCCCCGTAAATATTAGAGGTTACATCCCCAGAACCATCATAGAAGATATCTTGACCAAGGACTGAAACAACAAATTGCATTTGAATTGACATACTTTATATATCAACAAAAAAGTCCGAGAGAAAACTCCCGGACTTGGTGGATAATTCAAACCAATTAAACCATCACCACCATGAATTGTAATAAACTGTGTAACCCTCGTCGATTGCTTGTTTTGCTTTTTTGACGAATTCTAAATCATCTTGTATTTCGTCTTCAGATCCTTCTGAACTTCCGAAAAAGAATCCTTCTGTTTCCGGAAGATCCGGTTTAGTCTCTAAAAGAGCTGTAGCCAATCGTTGAATATCCTCGCTTGTCAGCTGGACAGGCCTGCAATTGAACTCTTCTTGACCTCCTTTTTCATTGTAGAGGGATTCCATCCAACCGTGGAGGTTTGGATGTTTTCTCCAGTAGTGAAGATCATCTAATTCATCCTGAACATCTTGTAGTTCATCCTGAAAGTCAACTTCCTTTGAAGGCTTGAACTTTGTCTTGTAGGCATACATGTCTAATCCCATGGCGTATTGTTTTTAATTACACTATAAAAATAGAAATAACACACGTTCAGAAAAAACGATTAGATTATAAAAGATCGGAAAAAGAATGGATCTCCAGTAAGATTTCCTAAGACAACATTCTTACGAATCTGATCTTGGCCTTCCTCTAATGAATCAACCTCAATGGGTGGAGATTCAAGTTCATCTAATAGTTGCATTGGAAGTGCCATGGCTCTTGATGAGATAAGTGTTTGCTCCCAAATATCATCGATTGTATCAAAGGGTTGCTCTAAGAGGAACTTTCGGATGTCTTCTTTAGATTTTCCTTTAACGATGAAATTAAGTCCTCTTAACGGACCAAAGTGATGATTTACAAAGCTAATTAATGTTCCGCTTTCATTGATGTATGGTTCTGTGACCAACTCTTCTTCTTGTTGATTTAGTAAAATTAGCATTATGTTTCCTTTTCTTTTTATTAACACTACAAAGTTACGAATGTTCCACGGATAAAAAAAACGTAGCAACAAAAAAGGTCGAGGGGTTACCTCGACCTCTAATGAGAAAAAGCACGTGTTTCCTAAATACCTACTTCTTCATCATTTTCTCATTGGTCTTACGACCACGTACCATATTGAATGCAAAGTTGACAATACGTTCGCAGGGATGCACTCCAGAAATGACCGTGCTAGTGAAGCCCTCGGTAAATCCAGTCTTCTGAGCAATCTTTCTGATATCACCTCGACGAAGACGCCGATTGATCTGAGCAATTTTAGCGGTTTGAGAAAGTCGTCCCTTCTCCACCTTAACTTCAGTAACCTCCTTTTTGTTCTTCGGTTTTGCCTTTGCTTTGGCTTTGACCCCAGTAACAATAGATTGTGGGATTTCCACAATTTCTGATACCTGAGCGGTGATCTCAGCAGGTTTATCTTTCAAGGCTCTGGTCCCGTACGTGAGGGGGGTTGCGGTTCCTTTTGGGGTTCGCTTAATTTTTCCCTCCACACCCAACACCAACTTTCGAGCAAAAATAGCGGACCGGGTACGTCCAAGTGCTTTCGCAATGGTTGATCCATCTGTGCCGCGGGAAATCATCCCACGTAACATTTGGTCGTCGCTTTCGCTCCAGCGAAGGTTCATAAAATCAGGTTTTTCAGTTTTTTTCATGTGCATGAATTTAGATTGATTAATTGTTTATTACTGTACCTCAAATATAATAAATATTTCGGTTTAATAAAAATATTATATGTGATTGTTTGTTACTTTTTTAACAACTTGCTTCTTGTTAGGATTTTCGGCAACCATGGATTCAGCAATACATTCCAAAGTTAGTGTAAGTGACTTTAGATTCTGAACTTCCTGAGCACTGACCTCCTGACCCTTCTTTTGTTTTTCTTCTAACTTTCTCACTAGAATAAACAATTCATTTACTTCTTCATTTAGCGTTGACATCTCTTACTCCTTTCTTTTTCAATAACATATACAAATTAGAGAGATAGGTTAGGTTCTCTTCAACCTGCCTATTCATCATAATGGAATTCTTATCAGATAGTATATCTAAGGATTGTTCTCTAATTTCATCAGAGATCCTTACTAATATTAATTCCTCCTTGACCAAAAGATTTAAAACAGATTCAGCCAGATCCTCGTGGAAGAATACTATATTTGCTAGGTCCAAGATGTTTATATTTTTAAATCTTTCTTCTTCCATAATGACAAAGTTATACACCAAGAGCGATAAAAAAAAATGAAACCACAAAAAAAGCGGATCCAAAGATCCGCTTTATATCAATGACGATAGAAACTAAAAGTCTCCATAATTAACTTGGAAGCAAGGAATTCCGTTGTTCCTCCACATTTTTACAACCTGATCGCGGTCATCGTAAACACAAAGAATATTCTTTTTCTCTTCTCCCGGAAAATTCTCGTTTAGCCAATTCTCCTTTAGCTCTGCATCTTTCATGAAGAGGATTGGTGGGGTATTGGGTCTCATAAGTAAAAGATCAAACTCGATGTGATACTCTTTAAGCCAATCCAGGGTTGCTTCCTTCGTGGCATCGGACCTTCCGCTGAATATGACCATTTGAAATCCAGCATTCTTTAAGACCTTAAAGGTCTCAACAACTGGCCAGTTTGGAGTATCAAGTTTAACATTTTGTGGGTCAAAGAACTTAGACCAATTAATCTTGTCCCCCTCCATTGTGGCTAATGCTCTACGCTCTTTAATATCTGCGAGAGTTCCATCCAGGTCAAAGATTACTGTTTTTTGTTTCATTTTTATTCCTTTCCTTTCGTATTAGTTGCCTTAAGAGCAAGGATTACAAGAGAAGCCCCGAAGAACGTCTTGATTGAGTAAGTAACTTCTAATCCCATAAGATTTAAACCCCATATAAGCATAAAGGGTCCAACAACAAAGATTAAAAGTGCAGTTAATACAATAAGTGCTACTGCACCGCCTGCTCCTAAGTATCTGATTAATTTATTTAATTCACTCATTTTTCACTACAAATTTACTAACAAAAGTTAGATTAAAAAAATTTTTCTACATTTCCCAGTACTTCACACCAGGTTCTTGACTGGTCCAAGCACTTTCTCCATTAATATCAATTCTGACAATATCCTCTTTGAAATGAAGATTGGCGATATACTTCTGGGGTGACTTAACCTTATCATAGGTTCGAACCCTTCCATCTCTGGTATAAACTGTTACTTCATCTCCTCCCGGTTCCACACTTAGTGGATTTGTGCGATACTGATCTGCTACTCTTATATGTTTCATATTATGTTTGTTTTGCTTTGCCTAGTCCATAGATGAAAAGAAATCCAAGTGCAAAGAAGAGTGGTTGTTGCTTGATAAGCAAATAAATATACCCACCAACTGCTTGGAAAAGAAGAACGAATACTTCTATGATCCCCGAAAACTGACTTAGTATGTACAGGAACAAGAGTATAACTACTAATCGGAAACCTAACTTTATCATGTCTTATGTTTTTGTTATGTTTCAAAATTAGTAATTATTAGCGTACTAAAAAAACGTCGTCTAAGCTTTTCTTTATTTTCTCGAAATACTCAGCTTCCTTCAACGTCATAAGACGTTTAGAGGTGTTGGTGTTCTCACCAGAATATATTATTACCTCATCACCCACTAGTTCCACTTCATCTATTTTAAAGATTCTCATGTTTAAAATGTTTACTGCATATTGCTGTGAACTCCATTTATTTAGTTCTTCCATTTCTACAAAAATAAAAAAGGAGCCGATTCTTTTCAGAATACATGCTCCTTTGGGTTAGTTGGGGTATGCATGTATATATCATTGACGATATACAAGGTCGTTACCCCGGTACTTTTTATAAAGATCCAAGATGACCACGTATGGTGGATTATCACCAAGTTTGAGAATTTTACTTAAATCCTCTTTTGTAATCTCAAAGTCACCAAGATTATGACCTGTCATTAGATCTCTCATGATTTCTTTTTTGTTGTCCTTGACAACTTGCCTCCTCATTTCTCTTCGAAGCTCTCTGGCCTCTTCCCCACCGCTCTTGTAATTCTTCCACCAAAGAATCAGTTTCTGAATCATGAATTTGGATTTGTGGGTTTTTGTGTAATCATACCGATCATATGAAGTCGAATAGCATCTTTGTCTTCTTGTCTGATTGGTGCTTCGTTTACATCCCTGACTACTTCTTGCATTTTCAGGTAGATGTTTCGGGCTGCGTTGGTCACAACCTGATTGTATTGGGCTTTTAGCTGTTTAGTTCGTGGATCTTCCATGGTTCTTTATCATTAGGTTTGCTATTTCTTGGGTTGATAAATCAGATAAGATAAGTGAATGTGGATTTATCATTTTACATACACATCTCCAACACGTAACTGCCGTGGCGTTTGCGTCGACATTTTCGACCTTCCTTCCACAGCTCTTACACTTTAATGATTTGGGTTCTCCTTGTCTACTCGTAAATTTAGCTTTCTTCATATTTTCTTGAAATCGTAGAGAGGGGTTTTATCATCTTGAAAGTTCTCGTCTAGAGCCTTCTTGATGATGTAACACTTTTCATACTCTTCCTCGTCTATAAAAAATGCCAACATCCTACGGAGTGCAAGATTTGCAGACTCCTTCCCCTCATCGTTAGTAATAACTAGACCTTCCTCCTCTAATAGAGCATATCCTTCAATACACCATTTTTTAAAAGTTGTCTCGAAATCATAAGTCTCTTCGGATTGGTTTACTTCATCTTTTTCCATAACAATAGGTATTGCGATAGCTATTCTTCTTCAAGTGGGGTAAGTAACTGAATAGTCTTACAAAGACCCGAATCTTTCAGTTGTCTATACAGGGATCTGCCATGAGAAATCACTTCGAGCTCGCAATGAAATTCATCAAGCAAATCCCGAACTCTTTCCCTCATAACGGTTGCCCTGTGAAAATTGACAATTCGTTGGATCTCGTAGTAATCCTTTTTGTCTACTGTTGTCAGAATGAATTTAACTACCATACCTATTCTAGAATAGAGGTGCTGTAGTTGTTTCGACGTTTTCTGTTGCTAGTGGTGAATGTGATTCAACACGTAGCTGGTGGAGATAGCCTTTAAAGAGAAGCTTCTCTCTTTCATCCATCCCGTTATAAAACTCCTCGAAATTTCCTGCGGCTGCAGAGAAGTCTTTTACGAGGATCTCAACTGGTCTTGGTTTCATAAAAAAATACATATGATTTATATTAGAATTATTAGTAAGTGTTCCCGCATTTCAGGGTTCTAAAGGAGATTACCCCTTTTGTCGAATTTATAGTCATTGGCTAGAATTGTCTCTTTGACCACATCATCTTCCTGAAGTTCTTCATAATACTTGTAAAGTGAATTGTATAGCTCTTTACTTTTTTCTCTAGCCCATTTGGTTGTCATATCTACCAGATCCTGAAGCATCCCGTTCACATCTCTATCATCGTCATCCTCCATTTCTATCTCATCAACTTCAACCTCTCCCTCTATGGTATTCTCGTGTGAATACCTAGATGATATTCTTGCTACCGAGAAGTAGAAATCGTCGGGGGAGTATCTTTCTCTTGCGTCGAATCCGATGTTCCTTAAATCCCCAATCAGATCTACGAGGTCGCCGTCTTCAGATTTCTTTTCTTCTCCCATGTCGATGAGGTCTGTAGATTTTGTAATACCTAATCCATCACGCATGAACTTCTCTGAATCCTCGCATTTTCCAGTAAATGATGCTCCATCACCTTGGCTAAAAAATCCTGTATATTCAACTTCGACCTCATCAAATCCGAAATTCTCCTTCAGTTCTTCTTCGAACCCTTCTATAATCGGTTGGTGCCAATCGTTATAATCCACGTTGAGGTCTCGGTAATCATCTAGTACCTTTCTCTGTGCTTCTGGAGATAACTCTTCGAAAGAATAGGTCCTTTCTTCTTCGCTCTCGTCCAAGAATTCCCGAAACTTCTTTAAAGACATGATGTGTGATATTTAGCTTATATATCACACAAAAAAGAGGAGACCTTTCGATCTCCTCCTGCTAATCCAAACCAATTAAACCTGAGCTTAGCAACTCAAAGTGCTTTTAAAAATAGGAGAAGTGATCTTCTATTTCTCCTGAGAATCTTTCCTTATACTCATAGAAGAGTACTAAAAAGTTTCTTTCCTCAATTTCGGTCTGAGGGTTACCGTGTATTATGTAAA
>Ga0208974_1000237_pt1 | contig 23987 bp, 35 predicted proteins | sample GreLakmeER15MSRF_FD_187699 | JGI IMG/M metagenome (GOLD analysis project Ga0208974, IMG submission 187699) | Freshwater lentic microbial communities from great Laurentian Lakes, MI, USA - Great Lakes metaG ER15MSRF (SPAdes) | ecosystem: Environmental > Aquatic > Freshwater > Lake | place: Great... | reverse complement strand
TATGTCCCACTGGATTTTGTATCCACGCTTACGACACGCATCGACAAGTGGGTCAGAAGAGCCAAAACGAACTCGTCTAACGTAGAAGGGAGCAAATGCAGGGTGGATTCCAGGAGTCACACCAGGAAGGAGCGAAAGCGTTCCAGAGGGCTGAACCGTGGTCAAGCGAACAGACTCAGGCCATCCACGCTCAGCGGAGTACTGCTTGTCAAATTCCTGCAAGTATTCATACGCAGGAGACAGCCACGAAATCTGTTCTTCCGAGCATTGAAGTATCCCAGTCACAGATTGTCCAAGTCTTGCGTTCTTGCTTACGATACTTGTTGTCTTCTCGTACGGGTACGCCATACGAGTAATTTGTTTTTGTGTCTTGTAAAGCAAACGGGAGATTTCTTTAAATTGCTCAAGTGACTCAATATTTGACAAAAATATGGTTGCTAAGTTACATGATTCCCCATCAGCAAGAGCAATCTCAGCGCAGGGATTAAAGCCCTCAATTGAATTATCAATTTTTATTTCACCGAGGCGACCATATTTGCGGGCAAGACGGCGATTTAGTAGTCCGTAGGGCTCCCCAGTGCCGTCGTAGCCCTTCCATAGCTCACTCATTATTTCGTCATAATGGTCTGCGTAAATTGAGTTATTCGAATTTGCTCTCCAGGCAGGAATGTTGCCTGATGCCCAGTTTTTAGCGCGGATAAACAACACATCGTCTGGGTCACCCATGGCGATTTGCGCTGAACGTCGTGAAGAACCAGAAACGACAATACGTCCAATGATGTTGCAGATGTCCAACACATCAATAGAACGAAGTTTTTTACCTTCACGGTTCTGCAAGACCTTGCAGATATCTGAAATTCCATCAATGAGCGCGCCAGGACCGGATGCGGTACCACCAAAAGTATTCAAAGGAGCTCCATATTCACGAATCAAAATAGTTGAATACGAAAATGATTTACCGGTATCAAAATACGATTTCAATACAGCATGAAGAAGACGTTTCCAACCTTGACGCGAATCAGGAACGATAATGTCTGCGTCATTGCTGCGTTCTTGGGTGATTACAACCCCTGACTTAACTTTTGGTAAATCGTGAATCTTTGAACGCTCTACAGAAAAACCGACACCACCACCAAGCATTAAATACTCAAACAAAAGCTCAAAATCTTCAATTTTTTCAATATTGGTGAAATAACAATTGTTAAGCGATGTGGCATTAAATTTTTGGACGAGAGGTGTTCCTAGCTGCCATAAAGAGCGTCCAGAAAAAGAACAACGAAGATTGAAGCAGTGGTCAAATAGTTTTTCCGCTTCTTCCTTGGTGTAATCAACACCTATTTCATGCGCACCATTAATAACTCTTTGAAGAGTTTCAACCCATGTTTCGTTATTTCCATTACTTTTTTTGCGACTATATGTTCTAAGGAAAACAATTTCCCCCATGCCGTTAAAACCCCATGGTGGTAATTTTTGAGAATACGAATCTACAAATTCTTGGTCAAGTAATGTCATAATAATTTTCCTTAAGTGGTTTAAATGGTCTATCGATATTAACCGAAATCAGAATACTAAAATGGTCTAAAATTAATCAAATTATTTTTTGATTAGACCCAAACTCTCGGCTTCTTTGTATGGTATGTATTTCCCTTTTGCGTGAAGGATTACCTTAACACTTGTAAATGGAGTTATTTGCACTGTTTGCAATATGTCTTCTTCAACTAAGAAATTTTGAATTTCTTTAAGTTCTTCTGTTGCGCCATAGCCGGCTATAATTTTTGGTGGCTCAGATTCTCCGACGCAATCTCCAGTTGGATGTCCGCAAATCGGACAGGGGGTGTTTTGTTGTATCCCCGAACCGCTATTACGTATCAATCCTGCGCTAGCCCTATCCCTAAATGAAGGAGAGTCGTAGAACGGCATACCCCATTATATACATTAATTAAATTCCTGTACATAGAATCCGTTATGTTTAATTAGCATTCTTAGCTCATCATAAGATTCTTTAGGTAAATCATCAATAACTTTTTCTGCTAAAACTGATTGCAACATTCTCGGATAAAGTCCGTTTCTTAGCTGAGCATCTGGCCCGTTTGGGTAAACCAAAATCTCGGACCAATCAATACTTTTATTTAAGCCATAAGAATATGGAATTGCCACCATGCTCACGTAGGATGGGGCTCTACCATCTTCTTCAACACCAGCATGACTAACAGTTATGCATTCTTTTACTCCTATATTGGGGTCAAGAAAAGCCATAGAAAGCTCCATATCCTTAGTTCTGGTTTGGTTAGCCGAGCAATAGCCCTCTGCGACCATGGCTATTGAATTCACCCCCCAGTACCGTCTGAGGACCGAACATAACTCAGCCGCTATATGCAGCCTTTTATCGGTAGAAAGGCTCATAAGCTCCCTTTTCATTTGGCACACAATAACCAGACGGTCATCAACCCAGCCAAAAAAGTTCATACTCAAGTCCTCCCCTATTCCGTCCTCCTTAACAGTATTTGACTTGGCTAATTGAGCAGCCGTCATGACTAGGGCCATTTTGCTCAGGGAGTTATCATAGTCATCCACAAGCCCAGATTAAGCCAATTAGCCCTTCCACAGGGGATGGTCGTGCTGAGCACATCCACTAAGGAGTATTTTTGTGTACTAAGCTCTTGCCCATGACAACACAAAAGAAAAAATCAACCCCAAAGAAAAAAGCTACCCCTAAAGCAGCTAAGGCACCTGCGGCTTCAAAACCAAAAGAGAGCGCACCAGTTGCTCCAGAGGTCAAGTTGCCAGCGCCAGTTCAGGCTCCAATCAAGGTGGCTCTGCCTGCAAAAAAGAAAAGTTTTTTGCGCAGATTTTTTGGGTTTTAAAAATTCAATAATTTCTCTTTTTCAAAAAAGAAATTAGCGCTATGACTACGGAGCATCGTCGCGCCCCTAGACGAAAGATAGTCGAGGTGAGCCGCGAGGGTGCTTGGGGTAAAGTCAAGTATAAACACCTACTTGAATGTGGGCACACCGAAGTAAGACCCAGGGCGTCATCAACACCGAGTCTTGCTTGCGCATGGTGTCTCAGGGTAGATGTAAGACAAAAAGAAATCAATGCTCTCTCGCTCACCAATAGGGGACCATATATCGATACGTCGCCATTAATGGCATCTGATGAAATCACATTAAGTAAAACACGGGCTTTACTCTCTTCCAGGTTTGGAGTTCCTCTTGATTCCGTTGACATCATTTCCAGCGACGTCAACGGAAATTTAGAAATAAATTATGCAATAATTTTTCTTTCTTCGGGGGATGTGGCTAGGCTAATGAAATCATAATCACATCAAAGGGAGTTAGTCGATGGATAATAACAAAGAACCTTTTAATAATCCACCGAAAAACGGCAAATGTGTTGGACATCCCACGGAGTTATGGTTCCCTCATCACGTCAGGGGAGCAAAGGTTCAGGAATTTCGCGAAAGAAAAGAAAAAACACGAAAAGCAATTGCGATTTGCAAAACCTGCGATGTCAGTGAAGAATGTTTGCAATATTCATTAAGACACGAACCATGGGGCATATGGGGTGGCAAAACTGAACTGCAACGTGCAGCAGTACGTGTTCAAACCAATGTTCGGCTTACTCGGGATGGAAAAATATTTATACCTGGATTGGGTAATAGAAATGCCAACGGAGAAGCATTAATTCGTCAACCCAAGAGTCTTAAGAGACCAACCGCATTGTCTGAGGTTCAGTAAAATGCCAACACCAGGCCCAATAGCAGAAAATTTTCTGACACGACTGTCGTCGGTGAGACAAACAGGTTCCGGTTGGCAGGCTAAATGTCCATGCAGGAATGACGATAATAATCCATCTTTATCCATAGCGGAAGGCTCGGATGGTCGAGTGCTGGTGACTTGCCATAGGGGCGGTGGATGTGATGTAAATCAAATATGTACTGCCGTAGGACTCAAGGTTCATGAATTAATGCCACCAAAAGAGGAGCGAACCGAAAGGAAAGAGAAATTAAAATTTGTTGCCGCTTACGATTTCACTGATGAGCATGGTCATTTATTATTCCAGAAAGTACGTTTCGTCAATCAAGACGGCGTTAAAACTTTTAGACAAAGAAAACCAGACGAAAATGGAGAATGGATTTATTCTTTAGGCGAGACGCCAAAAGTTTTATATAATCTTCCTGCAGTTTTGGCGGCAAAAGCAAAAGGTGAACCTATTTGGGTTGTTGAGGGAGAAAAAGACGCTAACACGCTTATTGAGATGGGTCTTTGCGCCACCACGATGCCCGGTGGGGCAGGTAAGTGGCTAGACATACATACCGATGCATTGTCGGGTGCTTTAGTTGAAATTATTACAGACAATGATTTACCAGGCAAGCAACACGCTCAAACGGTTCTTGAGGAATTGTTAAAAGCAGGTTGTGATGCTCAAATATGGATTTCACCAAAAGCAAAAGATGTAACCGACCACCTAAATGAGGGCTTATCGCTTTCCGACTTAATAGCTTTTGAACCAGAGAGCAAAGAAGTTGATGAGTCTCAACTAAATCCAAAAGACCTTGCCATCCATCGGCTCAAAGAAGTACTGGATAGAGCAGATTTGGATTCTCAACAAAAAATTTCTAAATCATCGTTAATTATTGCTGCATCGACAATTGTCGACCCAGGCGACCCAGGCAGACTCATTCAGTGGAATGATTTTATTAATGAAACGGGTTCAGACAGTTATGATTGGGTCATACCAAATTTAGTAGAAAGGGGTGAGAGAGTTATTGTTGTTGCAGCTGAAGGCGTTGGTAAAACAATGCTTGCTCGTCAAATTGCCTTATGTTCTTCATCTGGTGTGCATCCCTTTACTTTTCAGCCAATGAAGCCAGTAGTGACTCTTACTGTTGACCTAGAAAACCCAGAGAGAATTATTAGAAGAATGTCTTCTTCTATTTTGAATAACGCAATGAGCATGGGCAGAGTACCAAAGGTGACTGCATCTATTTTAACAAAACCAGCAGGTATGGACCTACTTAAAGCATCAGACAGGGCCATTTTGGAAGAAGCTATTGACAGAGTAAAGCCAGACATTCTGTTAATAGGGCCGCTATATAAAGCATTCGTTGACCCAGGTGGAAGAACATCAGAAGCCCTTGCTGTTGAGTTGGCGAAATATCTGGACACAATTCGAACCGTATATAAATGCGCTCTTTGGCTTGAGCACCACGCGCCACTAGGTACAACTATGTCATCTAGAGACCTGAGACCATTTGGTTCCGCAGTGTGGTCAAGGTGGCCAGAATTCGGAATCTCCCTTCAACCCGACCCAACATCCCCCGACCCATATGTTTACGACATTAGGCATTTTAGAGGCGCTCGTGATGAACGGCCTTGGCCAGTAAAAATTAAACGTGGCAAACGTTTCCCTTTTGAGGTGCTCGAAGCGTCTAAGATAATTGTATGAGTGATGAAAAATCTAATAAAATCTCCACAAGGGAGTTTATTAGTGACAGAGATTTACGTATTTTCAAACTACGTCAAGCCGGAACCTCGACATCTGAGATAGCCCGTCGTTTTGGGGTATCAACAACGGTCGTATCTCGTGCAATACAAAGACAATTGCAAAAGATGAATAGTGAAACACTTTTAGCGTATCCTGAGGTTTTGAGACTAGAACTAGAACGACTAGACAACCTTCAGCAGGCTATTTGGCCACTAACCCAACATAGACGTGTGGTTATGGATGATGGAACAGAACAGTCAGTTGAACCGGACCTCAAGGCAATACAGCAAGTTTTGGGGATTATGGATAGAAGAACCAAGCTCCTGGGGATGGACCAAGCAAACATCAACGTTCAAATGGACGTTAAATCATCGACAACTGAATCGATTAAAGCAACGCTTGCTGGCTCTGACAGTCTAAAATTGGCTGCTAACAGATTCGACCCCGAAGCTGAAGCCAAACAACTGTTGCAATTGATGGGTATTTCTGGTGTTTTGCCAGAATCCGTCATAAATCAAATCTTGGAAAAAAACGAAATACATGATGCAGAAATTGTTGAGGATGAGGAACAGGAAGATGAATAACGAACAAGACAATATAGAAAACAAAGACTCAAATTTGATTTCCGCAATGAACCATGTCGCAGAAAACACCTCCATGTCCGTTTCCCCAATGCAAAAATCCGACGACGCACCGGCCGACAAGCAAGTCCTTATTCGCGCAACCGAACACGACCGAGATAGGTGGAAAAACGCATCTAATAAAGTTGGGGTCACTCTTTCTTCGTGGATTAGGGATGCCCTAAATAAGGAAGCCGCAAACGTCCTGGACTGTCCACATCCCAACCACCAAGTGAGATATTACCCATGGGCAACAATATGTCTTGAGTGTGGACAAAGATTCCCTGTTGCTCAATAAGTAATTATTAAACCTTGTTATATCGGCCCTAGGTCGACAGGACATACAATAGGTGTACCACTATGTTCGAACCAATTATCATAAAGCTTGACTACTCGCCACGAGACGAAAGACATAGCAAGCAGATAAAAAGCGTGGCATCTAGACTCGGTAAAAGAATTGGTAGAGGCCTGGCGAGCAGGCCAAATATTGGTAAAAACAGAAGAACGATTGGTTCTGGAAGAATTGACATACCCACTGGTGGTGTGCGCGGATACAAGAGACCAACAGGAAATCGTCGCGACATTGACAGAGATGGCTGGGCAGACGAAGGCACAACCAACCCTGTATGGGTCGGGCTGAGCGGTGGGCGAGATAGACCAATTATTGAAACCCAAAGAGCTAGACCAAAAATAAATTTGAATAATCAAAAAATAAAAGAAAGAAAAAAAATTCGCCAGAAAATTAAATATGGCGAAAGTTCTTTGGATGGCAAATTAATTAGTAAAAAAAACGGCCCCAAATGGTTGGATGGATTAAGCAATGAGCAGATTTCAAACATCCTCGTCCCCGACTCATATCAGACTTATTCTCAAATGCTGGCCGATGGATTCGGTGTCGACAAAGAGACTATAGAAAAATATCTTGAATCTAGATGGGGGGTTGGAAAGCCTTGGTTGGAAATTGATTACTCGGAAAGTTCAACTAAGCAATTAAAACAAGCACTCAAAACTGCTCTTGACGAATCGCCTATTTTTTCTTGGGCCGTAAGAAATTACGGCTCACCAACATATACGGTAATGACCAGAAAAAGTGCGGAAACATACAACAATCGCGATGCGGTAAAGCCATTGTATGATGCGCTCAAAAAAATGTACCCAGATGCACCTGGGGAGCCACAATTTGCTGCGAGCAATCATCTTGATTTTGAGATGGTGACTTTTAATCCAATCAATGTGGTTGATAAAAAATCATGGCAAACGAATGAACCAATTTCAAGCAGCTTTCAAACATCTAAATTACCATCTGACTCCGACACCGTAATAGACAGAAGCATCTCCGGAACTATTTTACACGAATGGGCTCACTGGTATCACTCCGAGATGCTTTTAGCAAATATTGAAAGTTCTGAAAATAAAAAACGGTCGCCTAAATCTTTGATTAATCCTCAAGATTCAGATTTTACCGAAAAAATCAAAATTGCACTTGAGTACAATTCCGATAATGGAAACATGAATCTTCATTCAACAAAAAAACCACTAGAAGATTCACCAAACGAGCCAAGGACGATTACGTCTTATGGGCACGTGAGCAGAAAAGAAATGTTTGCAGAAGGGATGCTTGCTTACATGCACCCTAATGAGCAACTAAAACTTAAAGCAATAAATAAAAAATTAAGACAAGATATAGAAACAATCTTGGCCGGAGATAAAGGCGTTGATGCGTGGAAAGACAGTAAGGCGAACATAAGAAGAGAAAAAAATATTTTAAGTTCGGGTAGGAAAAATCGTAAGTTAACAAAATTGTCATCAGGTTCAAAAGCTGAGAAACCCGAAAGACCAACGTACCCAAGACACCCTAGCTATGGTCCATTCCTTGATGGCGCTGAAGACGTGTTTGCGGATGTAAAAAACTGGAAAGAATTCAAAGAAGTTTACGATAATTTAGAAATAAATTTCTTTGACTACGAAACTACTGGATTGGTTTCTGACGAATTTCGACAATCGTCCGGTAATGGCGCTCCAGTGCAGTTTGGTGTAACAAAGACCAAAGGCGGCAAGGAGATTGGTCGACTAAATATTTTTATGAACCCGGGAGAAGAGCTTGGGGATTGGTCGAGAAAAAATCTTAAAAACAAAGATGGAGAACCGCTTACCGACGAATGGCTGTCATCTCAAACATCGATAGCTGATGCGCATAGAAAATTAATTGAATTTGTGGGTCCTGATGCAATTTTTGGAGTTCAAAATGCAGTATTTGATAAAACGGTACTAGAAGATGCACTGACATCATCAGGCATCGAGTGGAGACCAAAGGGCTGGGTAGATACGAAAGTTGTATCCGATTTAGTAATTCCTAAATGGACAAAAGAAAATCAAGACGCACCTTGGACTACTGACGGGAAAACTGGTGAAAAAATTCCGTCAAGTAGCCTAAAGGCTTTGACCGAATATCTCAACATAGACCTCGGGAAAAAACACCATACAGCAGACGCTGATGCGGCAGCCACATCAGAGTTGATGTCAAAAATTATTGATAAAGCAATTGAAAAAAATTGGAGCAGCGATATTTTTGATAAAAATTGGCGCGACCAAAAAATCAAAGATAAATTAGAAAACCATCAACAAAAAATTATTGATTTTGAACAAGAAAAAAATAATTGGATTTCCGAAACGTCTCCTAAAAAATCCACAGTTCCAAAAGAAGTGGAGAAAAAAGAATTTGGTTTTGGCAGACTATCTAGTGGCACCACTTCGTACAAGGGCCGCCACGAATCTCCTGATGCGTCAAGTGGGGCACCCCTACATAACCTGGCTAATGGCGCCATATATCCAGAAGATATCTATGGTCCAAATGGAGCGAACCTTTATGGGGGCGCATTCCCGGATTTAGCTCAAAAAGCTGTTGCTATTTTTAGAAAACTCCGCAATAAACCAGACTCTGAATTAACCATATATAGGGCGGTCCCAAGGGGCAAAAACATTAAAGAAGGCGACTGGGTAACGATTCTCCCCGAATATGCAAAAATACACGGAGATAGTTGGTTAAAAGATAACTACGAAATAGTGACTAAGAAAGTAAAAGCAAAAGAATTATTTAATGAAGGTAATTCACTTCTTGAATTTGGTTATCACTCAAAATTATCTTCTGGCAAATACGATGGCGCTCCTACGTATAAAGGAAAAGTCTGGAAAGATAGAAAAAACGAATTAGATGGCCCTGTGTGGCCATTTCGGTCTCAAGCCAAACAGTACCCAGACGATGGTCCGCCGGGAATTTCATATTTTAAAGGCGTAGTTGATGATTCAACATGGGTTGATTGCCTGCTTTATAGAGATGATTCAGGGAAAGTTATTGGCATCTTAAATCATTATCCATTTGCTCTTGTAGACCCAGATGACCCACGAATTGTAGAAAGACGCGGGAATATCAACATCTTTATTGACCCCAAACATCAAGGTAAGGGTATAGCAACAAAACTTGTAGATGAAGCAGTTTCTCGATATAACGTCGACCTACGCAGGCAGCGATATAGCGAAGAGGGCGCAAATTTTATAAACAGGTATATACGTAAACTTCCCGAAAATAGAGATAAATCAAAACTCTCATCTGGAAGCCAGCCACGCATGAATCTTTCTGATGAAGAAAGTGGTGGCCCAAGTCTTAGCTCTGGCGCAACCGAGCCCATAAAGGACATATGGAATGGGAGTAATAAATACATACAGTTTCAGACATACAAAAATATGGAAATTGGGTTTACGGGCGAAGCCCGACTCAGAGACGTACCATCGGGTAAACGATTTGTACGAATGAGGGTAATAGATAGCACAACCGGGAAACCTCGTCGTCTAGAAAACGATGAGGTGCGCACGTTTTCTGAAAAAACAATATCTGCAGCTATTGATTGGTTGTTGGATAGACAAATTCAGACAGAAAAGTTAGGGTCAGTCAGTGATGGGTTTGTTTTAAGTGAGGAACAATTTAAAGAGTTTCTTGCGGCAGACATTAATCCCGTTAAAGCAAAACCTGATTCAAACACAAAAAAATACCCCCTAATCAAAAAGAATTTTAAGGTTGACGAAAAAGAACTTTTATCTCTTTCCGAGGAAAAGCCAAACAATAGAATACTTGTTCAGGTAACCAATCGTTTTTGGTTTGACCACTTGTCTAGGCTAGACAGTGAGATTGATGGCTCTGAGGTTCGAGGCAGGTTCCGTACGGAGATAAAACTAAATCATTCTGAACTCAGCAACTTAATTAGTGATGCCGACTATTATATAGAAACAGCAAGATTGCCTGATGAAGAATTTAATTCTATGGGCGCAGAAGAACTTATCGATGCGCTAATAAAGCAGGGCGTCCCCATAGAAAACGGTAAACTGAAACTTTCATCTGGAAGCCAGCCACGAATAAATCTTTCTGATGAAGAAAAACGCGAAATCATAGCTATCGCATCTCAAAGAACCGATGATTTCTCAAAAAGTGTTGTTGAGCAATTCAGAAGGAATGGAAAGCTCTCAGATAGACAATGGAATGCCCTTAATAAAGCGACTCTTAGACGTTCAAGATTAAGTTCTGGAATGAATACCCCTGAACTCAGCGAGATGGGCAAGCAAAGACTTCAACGCCGAATTGACTCATATGAAGCCGCAGTAAAAAAGGGAGATGGTAGTGAGTCTAAATTACCATGGGATAAAAATGGGAAATTTAAAGAAAAACCAATTATTGTTTCTGAAGTAGATGACGACTACGACGATGACGAAGAAATTAGTAAAGAAGAAAAAGAAAACCAAGCCGCATATCGCGAATTTTCAAAGATTAGTCCTGCAGAGATGGCTAGAAGAACAGAACGAGAAAAAGCATCCAAGGAAAGACTCTTATCTCCTGAGTACTTAGAGGAGAGTCGCCTTAGGCGCGTAGCAAGAAATAAAGGCAAGGAAACCAACACGCACAACGCAGATGGAACGTTGAAAACAGAAAATAAACCGAAACTGTCGTCTGGTAAAACCAACAGAGCCAACAGAAGAGCCAATAATTCAAGATTAAGTTCTGGCAAAAACACTGACACCGAACCTCGGTTTTTACCAATTGAAAACTTGGCGGCGACCCGAGACCCGAATACAGACACAAATCTACAAACACCTGCAAAGAGACGGGTGTATGTGAAGTCAAAGATACCAAAGGTCGGTCGGTTTAAAGAAGCAGACTACCCGTTAGAAGTTCAACTGTCTATCGTAGAAGACTATAAAGATAAAAGAAAAACACTTTCTTATATTGCAAAAAAACACAATGTCACTATTCAAGCCGTCTTATTTTTGGCACGGCAATATAATTTGCCATACAGGAAATACAATCCGAAGTCTCCTCGACAACAGAGAATTATTGAAGCCATCAAAAACGATATGCCGTTTGAAGAAATTATGGAAAAATTCAATATCTCAAGAGAAAAACTGATAAAACTTGAAAATATTTCAGAATCTGCTAAAGCAAGAAAATTAAGACTAACTAGAGAAAAGACTAGAAGACAAAAAAAAGAAGAAAAAATAATTAAACTATTTAATGACGGTTTAAGAATCACCGAGGTTGCGAGGCTCACCAAAATGGATATCTCGGCAGTAGCCGACGTGTTGCTTGCCAACGAGGAAACAAAACCAAAACTAATAGCGAGAAGGGACGGAAGTCAGCGTTATTGGTCGATTTTTATACCACAGGTTCGTGAACTATTTAAAAATGGACTGAACATCACCCAGATTGGAAAAACACTAAAAAAAGACATTAAAATAATCCGCAAAATTGTAAATGAAGATGAGGAATTATCAAAATTGCAAAGAGAAAGAATTGAGAAAAAATTTTTCCTTGCTCAAATTAGTGAGGAACTTAGAGAATTTTTCATAAACGGTGGGAGCATGGAAGGCGCAATTGAAAAATTTGATTTATCACGACAGCAGATTAAACAATGGAGAGAAAGACAAGCGGCACAATCACAAAAACAACCAGGAATACCCCGACTACCCCGACTACAAAGAGGACTCAAGACAGGAATAGATTCAAAACTGAGTTCTGGTAAAACTAATAGAGCCAACAGAAGAGCCAACAATTCAAGATTAAGTTCTGGTAGAAAAATTTTGCCAGACGCCATTAAGCTCACAAAAGCAGAACAGAAAATTCTCAAAGAAGTTGGAGAAAGTGGAACTCCTGATTTTGCCAAAGTAGTACATGAGGTTGCATTGGGCTACGACGAACCCGGTTCCATGCTTGACAACATGAAACCAACCAACATGGCAGTAACAATGAAAAATGCTCGTACTGTTTCCTCAGAAATTCAGAGACAGGCACAGGAGTCTTTAGAAAGAGCAGGATTCCCTGAAGAGTTTTCGGTTTGGCGTACAGCAGGTGCGGGTGGTCGCCCAAATACGGGCGTTGTTTCTGTAACTACACGAAAAGGCGGCTTAAGCACCTTCAAGGGTGATGTGGTTGAATACAGAATTAGTCGCTCTGATGTACTAACACACAGTGAAGGATTCTTAGGGAATCTTCAAACCTATGCCGAAGACGAACTACATGTAGATATTAAAAACCTTCGTCGCGCAGATGAGACCGTTAAACGGTGATGTACTATCTTCTGATGGAAAATCTCAATTATGCTGCCTTTTAGCGACGACGAGCTTTCGTCACAAATGGCGGTTTTAGCATCTAACCAAAAAGAAAGAAATAGTGATTTAGATGCAATGCTTGATTTCGCTGTAGAGGTTTACGCCAAGAAGCGACGTTTCAAAACTGGAGAATTAGTTAATTCCCCAAAAGACGCTCCTGAATCTTTAGCAAAAGAGACAGAATCTTCAGACGAATCACCAAAAACACAATAGTCAAAGCTATTTTGTATTTTTTGATTTGCGAAGACTGCCGGACAAAACGCTTAATTCAGAATCAAAAATTTGATTATATTCCTTAGCGTGTTTGTGTTGTAACACGATGTGGGCACGACGTCTTGCTTCTTGCCTTATTGCGGTAAGTTCTGCCCTTGCTTCTTTTTCTGCGGCGCTTAGTTTTGGCCTACCTCGGCCCAATCCGCTTGACTTCAATTTATTGTACTCAGACATTATTGCTCCTTTTTAATTATTAACTGTAGGTAGTAGTAATTATATTAAGACAAAATGAGAAAACAACCTTTTTAAAAGAAAATCTAAAATTCTTAGTCAAGTCCAACCTGCTAGGCTAGAACATAGACAAAAGGAGGCTTTCGTGGCTAAAGACAAGGGCAAAACATACAAATCAAAATATTTTGGTGACGGTGAAGATGATTTTAGCGAAACAGAATGGGAAAAGAAGCTATGGGTTCTGGTTCGCGAAGCCTACGCAAAAGAGATTAAAAAAGACCCTAATTTTGTCGCCCCAGATTGGGTAACAATTACTGATTGCGAGGAAGAATTAAGAAATTCTGGAGTCGTTCAGACCTTTAGGCAATTCGGTAAAGTCGTAAAAAATTAAATCCGTAAAACAAAAATCCCCCTGTCTCTCTTTCTCAGAAGAGAATTAACAAGGGGGTTTTGGTTTAATTGAAACTTACAACACTATTAGAAAGGTTCAGATTCCTCTGCGCCCACTGTTTGTAGTGCTGGCTTTGAACGGCGTTGTTGATTTGCTGCCTGTGACGGCCTGGCTGGAGCCTGAGCTCCACCCTCTTGCTTCGCACGACGTGTTACCGCGTCAATACTGCGACAAGCAATTGCCACCTCATCAGCGACCAACTCAATAGCTGAACGCTTGTTGCCTTCTTTGTCTTCGTAGCTGCGTTGCTCAAGTCTGCCAATCGCAATTACTCCGATTCCCTTTTCAAGTGTTTTTGCTGCATTCTCGGCGGTGTAACGCCATGCAACAACATTGAAAAATGATACTTTCTCTTGCTTTTCTCCAGCTTGGTCGTACCATACATAATTTGATGCTACGGAAAAAGACAGGCGAGCCTGTCCGCTGCTGGTAAATGTGAGTTCGGGTTCGCTTGTGACGTTCCCCGTAATCACGGTTGGTGTTGGGTTCATTTCTTCTCCTTGGTTCTACGTAAATACTGACAACTTGTCAGCACATAAACCATATCAGCTTATTCGCACGTCCGCAACTACTGGGTGCTAGGGTTCTTTTATGGCAAAAAACAAAGTAATTAAATCAAAAGAAGGCCTAGTTTTGGGTAAGACAAAAGAAGACGGCATAGAAGCCGTACAAGCACTAAGCACTAGTGACGCCACTCTGCAGATTAGCTCCCATATAGCTGCAATGATGTATTTCCTTTTTGGAGATTCTGAGGCAAAGCCCGAAGAAGAAGAAGAATTCGACGACACAACATTGAATTTTGCAGGCCTGTTGTGTGCCTCAATGAATTTAGATGTAAAAAGTATTAATCCAAATGGGGAAATTACACTAACGGTGAAGCTCGAGGATATTAATAAATTCTTACGAGAAATGCTTTCTGATTAGTTTGTAAAGCCCGAGAAACCCTTATAAACAAAGGATACAAAGACAATTTTGTGTCAGAGATATTACTTTGATATAATAGAGTTACTCATAAATACATAGGCAAGCCATTTACTAAAAGCTTGTTGCCCTATCAACCGACACTAGGAGTCAAAATTGAGAATCTTTGCAGGTTGGGTTACTTCTTTACTCTTTTTTGTCTTAGGGATTCAAACCCCTACATCTCAAGCAAATGCCCCTGAATATTTAGAAGGCAAAAATGACGAGAGCAATCAAATTACCCACAAAAATATTGAAAGATTAGATTACAGTTTTACCTCAAAAATCACCTTTACTCATGGTCAGGTTGATTGGTTGTCGCAGTTGGCTAGTCAGGCTGGATGGCCTGAAAAGACCCATGAAAAACTGAAGGAAATAATTCTGAGAGAAAGCGGTGGTTGTCCAAATCGCAAGGGTGGGGATATCGTCGACAAGAACTGCAACATCACAGGTGTCTCTGAGTGGAACCATCGCTCCGACACAGGACTGCTTCAAATTAACGGCGTTAACTATGATTTATCAAGAAACAAATGGGCAAGGGTTTGTTTAGATTTAGACATCTGCACCCAGGAACCACTATTAGACCCATTAATAAACCTCAAGGCAGGCTATTTGCTTTATCAATACTCAGGATGGGGCCCATGGGACCCATGCACTTGGGATAAAACAAGGTGCCCTAAAAAGAAACCATAAAGCGTTCGTATAGGATGTTCCTATGAGCGCACAATTCGATATTCCTGGTCGAGAATTTAATTTTAAAAAAGACTTGGCTTACGGCCAAGACGGCGAAATGCTTGTTGATGGTTTTATGGAAGCACTGTCTGGCGGTTCTGTTGAAGTAAAAAGCGACCGATATAGAAATGGAAGAATGGTTGTTGAAACAGAGCAAAATCCCAAAGGCGCAGTTGATAGTGATGGCAATAAAATTTGGGTAAAAAGTGGGATAAACGTAACCACAGCTAAGTGGTGGGTTTATATATTCTCCCCAGAAGGCGGGTTTGTGGTTATCTCTGTCGCTCGGCTCAAAAGGTTTTTACGGCTAAATCCATATAAGTACAACCAAAATACCAAACGGGATTTTGGCGGCGCAGACAACCCGGCAAAGGGGTTTTTGATTATGCCCAACGAAGTGGCTGACCTCTTATCTAACAAATCTTACGACGTGGTTGAAAACGGCGATGAGTGAATCAGGGGAATCTGACATTGGGGAAATCTATGTTGAACAGGGCCTTACTGAGCTGGAATATATTCAAAAATTACAAAAAGAAATAGTCACCGCCAGATTAGACAGGGATGCGTGGATTCGCGAATGGCAAAAAGAGAGAATTCTTGCCGACGTGCTGAGGGATGCATTACTTCATGCCTGTGGAGCTCCCGGCGGCTTGATACTTGAGGGTCCCCCTTTGGATGCCATTAAACAGTATGATTTAGTCAGAAAATAATTCACTGAAAGTGAGATTTAATGCAAGATGACGATACTAAGAAATTAGAAAAACAAATACGAGACATTGATAAGTCAATTGCTTTAATCGATAAACAAATTTTGGAAATCGACAAATCTCTCGGCGGAAAATCCCCGAGGGTAACTCCAAATAAAAACAAAAATATAATCTCAGAAGAAAAATGAAGCAACCCTAAAATTTTTTTTTTAAAAAAGGCATATTATGAAATACAGATTTTTTACAAAAATGCGCCCGAATGGAGAGCACATCAAACTGTATCTTTTGGCGTCAAACGAAAAGAAGAGAGAACTTCACGAACTAGTACTGGAAGATGGTCAGTTCAAAGAAACATCAGCGTTTATGAAAATAATGATTGACGGTCTACAGGATGTTGAAGAGATAAATCAAAAGAAAGCGTCAAAATTATACAAAGACCTAAAAGACGCAATGGACAAAAGATTCAAACAATAATGAACGAACTGCAACTTCAAGTAGAAGCGCTAAAAGAAAAAATACCCTCATCTTTTGGTAAGTACATCAATGTCGATGAGGGCTGGTATCAAATTGTTGTCGACTGTGACAAAGAATTAACCGCAATCGACCCCAATTATCAAATTCTGCAAATTAAGGAAAAGTTTGGCGGATTGCGCTACTACATGACACCGTGCAACGACACCACGGAAGAACAAAGAAACAAAATGTATGAAGTCATATCTAAATACGAAGCAAAAGCAGCTCAAACCTGTGAGGCAACAGGGCAATCTGGCGTGTTAATGAAATCTGTTAGAGGATGGCTCAAGACTTTAAACCCAGAATATGCAGCTACCACACCGCATTACAAGAAGTATTCAATTGTTAATCAGACACCGTTTAATGTTAATCAAGCACCGTCTGATGCCGAATGGTCCGAGGCAATTAGATAGTATTACTTCACACCTATGGAATTCGTAAAAGAGGGCCTGTAGCTCAGCGGTTAGAGCAGGGCACTCATAATGCCTTGGCCGTGGGTTCGAACCCCACCGGGCCCACGATATGGTAGTAAGCAACACAAAAGGAGAGCAACTGATGCCAGGTAAAAAGCGCCCATCAAAACAACGAGCGACACTCAAATGGTTAGAAAAGCAAAAGCAACTAAACCGAAGCAGCAAGAATCATGCTGCTCAGGTTCACGCTGAAATATGGTTAGAAAAAGAAAAACAGGAATACTTGATAAGAAAACAAAAGCCCGAGGAGGTACTGTGAGTGTAGGTGCAGATTCATTAATGGGTCATTTGGATGTATCCAAGCTTTTAGATAAGGAAACACTGGAAAAGGGCCGCGTAATCAAAAAAGAAACAAATAGCAATATTCAAATCAACGACCTAATTCAGGCAATGGCATCATCCGAACCATGCCTTTTTGGCAACTCTTCTGCAAATTTAATGCCGGTAACAGAAACTCAATTTGACCTAACAGAATATGACTCAGCCAAATAAGTGCTGTGGCTGTAGTGAAGCCATAAACACCGATAGTGATGACTACGGTTGGAGCACCACGAAAAGCGACTATCTCTGCGCTGTCTGTAGAGATATGGACGAATCATCGTCATCTGTAATGATGGTGACAACCAATGGACAAACAGCCAAATACTTCATCGGCGAGCATTTGCGTGTAGACGAGAACGGAGAAGAGATGTCTGAGCCCGACTGGCTAATTACACGCCAATGGGTCAAAAGCGACGACCACAGGGGCTTCTACGACACTCTGGTGGATGGTTGGACTACCGTTCTAGAGGGCTGGACTACAGGAAATTGGGATGACCCAACAGGCCAACGAAAAAGAAAATTCAACGAGTGGGCCGAATCTGTCCACGACGGAGAAATTATCCCGCCCGTACAAATCGCCATTATCGCTGACCCAACTAGCAACATATTCAGTACAGGAATATCAGTATTGACTCCCGACCCAATTGGGTTCAAAGAATGGTTGGGTTCAGAATTATCTGAGCTGCAAAATTCGCTGCTTTAGATAAATTTATCCCAAAATAGCGTCTTCTTTATTTTTAGTGCCGGTACAGCCTGATTCCACTTTTCGGGCGACTAGATAAAGGTATTCGATACCAAGGCTTGTAATAATGATTTTGTTATCTAGGGTGTATTTAGCAAAGCTGTGACGAACCAATACGTCAAAAGAACGAACTATGTCTGATGGCTTAGATTTATGTAAGCAGAACTTACGGTAGTCATCTACAGACACTGGACATCTCTTCATCTTCAAATAGCACAACACAACATACGTCGACGAACCGTATGCAACGGGGGTTTTCATGTTTACAATAGAAGTCATACTTATTTGGATTATACGAACTAAATACCCAAGTTCCTACCCAAACTTTAGATAAATTAAACCGAAATAAGGCTCCTTCTGTATATTTTAGTTTTGCTACCTAAAACCTTGGAGGAATTGAGGCGGTCATTGGGCGGAAAAGTTGAGGGTTTGGATAAATCTATCCGGAGTTTGGCGACCAAAAAAATTTGGAATACGCACCCCCACCACCACTGGGGTGCGCCAAAAAGTTTGGCGGGGCTGACCCCGATGTCGATTCGATTCGACAAGTGGCATCTCGATTATTTGTAATCACGCTCACGAATAATCACTTAGACATCTGATGAAGTGTCTCACTATGATTTAGTTATCTCAATGAAAGGGGATAAAAAATAATGTTAGCCAAAAAAATACGCAAGACAAATGATGGATTAGGATTCATTTACGAACTCTCTAGTCCGATTACTCACAATGACATTAGTTATGATTTCGTAATTGCGAAGTCGTATAGTCCAATCGCAGTTGTTGAAGGTTTCTTTTATATGCCTTCCTACTCTTGCTTGCTTGGTGCTATCAAAACTGATGAAGGATTCAGACAAGGTGAGACAATATGGAAATTACAACATAACAAGTTGAGTCAGTCATCAATCCTTCTTCAACGAAATATAAAAGTTGCGAACAAAGTTGAGTGGCAAAAGAAATAGTCATCATCATCGCGACACATCATCATCGTCATCATCGCCCTCGTGGCACATCAGTAGTTCGCAAGTGCTACGGGTGTGCTACGGGTGAATACATACATACACAACTAGACATCTGTAGTAGTGCCTTACTATAGTTAAATCATCTCAATGAAAGGGGATACATAATGAACATCAAAGAAACTACATTTGATAACTACATAGAGCAAAGCGAAGACCTAAACTTCTTTAAGCAACTTAGGTGGTTCAACAAAAGTGTCGCTCTAGAAAACATCATCACTGAACTAGAAGCGTCTATCTGGAAGTATCTAGAGCCACTCACGATTGCCTTTATTGAAGCACGATACCAAGACCACCTGAAGATTATGACTGAACTTGAAAAGGAGTTTCAATCGTGAGAGATAAATTCACTGTAGGCTACTCGTGGTTCGCTGACATTTATTGTTATGAACACGGCTACTCACTATCTGACACTGACCCCGAAGGCAACGAGAAGCACCCTATCGCAACTTGGCACATAGCAGAATTGCTTGAGCATAGTTGCGCTGAGTGTGGCTTAGCAGTAGAGGAGTGGAAGTGAACGAGCAACTACTAACCCCAAAAAATACGATTACAGAAAAAGCCCGAACTAAAAAAATACGATTACAGAAAAAGCCCGAACTAAAAAAATGCGGTTAGATATTTTTCCAACTAAAATTTTCCAAAGTCCAAAATGAAAAAAAGGCATTACATAATTTCTCAAATCAAATTTTCCAAAGTCCGAAATGAAAAAAAGGGGTTAGATATTTTTCCAAATCAAATTTTCCAAAGTCCGAAATGAAAAAAGGGCAGTAGGCTATGGGTGTCTTACGGGTATCACCGACTAGACATCTGTAGAACTAACCGATATGATTGACATAATTCAAGAAGCAACCAACAAAACTAAAAAGGGGGATAGTCAGTGAGTGGAGAATTAGAGACATTTACAATTATTGTTTCGCAAAACAAAAACAAAGATGGCTTAGAAAATTTGTGGACTACTGAACAACTTGTCAGAGGACTACTTGAAAAAGGCTCACTACTTAATGTCTCATCAGTTGTTGCCCACCCGTCAAGGAAGTCAAAGTGATATCAGAAAAAAAGACTGACCCAACAATAAATATCAGAGATTCTTTTGAGGTCTTTCTCTCTATGATGACTGATGAGGAACTTGATGAATACCTAGTAGATATAGAACTCTCTCAGCAACAAAACGAAAAAGATATCTCTCAAGTCAAAAGAGAGATAGTGATTCGCAAAGAACAAAGCGATAGCGAACAAAATAAACGCCGAGACTTTATCACTCAAGAATTCACGACTCCCGTAATTCTCTTGCTATCAGGTAGTGATAGGCACTATGGAGTTTTTGCTAACGGCGCTGAGGCTTGTAAATGGATAGAGGCTCAACCACGAAACCTGAGATTACGATTCTCGGTCATCAGACTGCGAACACCCAAAAAGAATCGCTTTAATTCTGATGACTGGTTCTTTGATAAAGAAGACCCTACTGAATTTAATGGAGACTTAAATGATTGATAACTGGACAATTTTTATTATCGGAGTTTTTGTATTCGCCATATCGCTATGGGTAGTTCTTATCTGGTGGGCGCTTAAGAATATAAAGATATTCATAAGAACAAAAAAGATTACCCCTCAATTATTTGTTTCGGTAATTCTTTTGCTTTGGTTTATATTTGTCAATCTGAATAGCACCCTAGATTGGCTACTCAATTAAGTTCGCTCTCAGTCTTGACTGACTGAGACATATCGTGGGGCTCGGTGTCTTACCCCCTTTCACCTGCCGAGCCCCACACTGATTCTCTGAAACGCAAGCAGAGATTTAACACCGATGAGCCCCGCGACCTTATCGGTGTTAAATAACTGGCTAGACATCTGTTGTATAGGCGACCTAGTATTGACCCATCTCAAGAAAGGGGATACACAATGAACACAGAAACTAAAGTGGTGCAAGAGTTACGCGATGCTCAAGATGGATTGCTGGAGTTAGTTAATCAGTTAGGCAAACTCGCTGAACAAACTCGGCGTGGGCTTGTCACAACAAAAGAAGCAAGACAACAGCAAGTTAGTTTGCTTGGTGATGTGATTGACGCTAGTCGCAAGATGACAAAAGATGCGTGCGACGCGCTGGGGCTGTAAATGATTAAGAAAGAGCCTGTTCTTTTTGGTTTTGGTTGGCGAGCAGAATGTCATACTTGCGATAATCGTGGAATTTATGTTTATGACACGATTGGGCAACTCGTTGAAGATATGAGTAAGCGAAGTGGTGCGCCGATGGGTGAGTGGATATTTGAGGACAGAGGACAAAAACTCAAACCAATTCCATATTGCCACAGTTGCGCTAAGAATTGGAAAAAGAAATTAGCGAAAAGCGAGGCAGAGTAATGAAAATAAAAACAAAATACTACACAGTTCAGTTCGTTGCTGATTATTTTGTGATGACCGTAAATGTGGAAGCGCCCGATGAAGAGACAGCAGAGACTACGGCTAACCAACTCATCATTGACTACTACGGTCTTGATGTCTCGTCAATAGCACACGAAGTTTTGGCTTGGACTACTGGAGAGGAGAACTAAATAATGAATACAACTTTTGACGAAAGCCTTGACGGGTTTGTGGCGCGCTGGGGATTCTGTCCACACGCTGACGGGCAACTATGTAATGATTGCGCAAGCGACCCATCACAGCGCTCGTATTCTTATGACGAAGCAAGCACTCTCACTCACGAAAAACAAATAGCGATATTTGGCTGGTGTGGGTGTGAGGATAATTCTCACGAGGAAAATCCATACGATGATTGCCCAAAGCATCAGGAAGTCCGAATCAAACTTGGAAGGTAATGGGGCGGGGCTATCTACACAGCACTGACTGGACATTTGTTGTAGGGGTCAGATACAATTTATTCATCTCAAGAAAGGGGATACATAATGAGCAAGGTAACTATTACTCTTAAGGCGTTCGGTGATTATTTGGAAAGTGGGCGAGTGGTTTCGTCTGTTTCGTTTAACAGCGTTACGATTTTGCCAGAAGACCACATCGCATTTTGTGAAAAGGTTTTCGCTGACCTTAATCTCTACACGGGTTGGGTCTGGGATATTGTTGAGCCGTTGCTCTCACCTAATCGCACTCACACTGCCTTGAGTGTCGGTGATGAGATTGAGATTGACGACAAGGTCTATCGTTGCGAAAATGTCGGTTTCTCTGAAGTCCAAAAGGTAGGTGCGTAATGAACAGCAACCTTATTGCCAATAGAAAAACAATTCAGTTTCTGGTCATACTGGTTCTGGGTGTTGCTCTGGGATTGACAACGATATCCATCACTAAAGAGGAGTTCTCGTGCGATAACTCTGGTCATCTCGTAGTAGAGGGCGACACTCTCTGGGGGATTGCTGAACAGAAGTGTTCTGGCAATATCCAGAAGGCAACCGATACGGCTATGAAAACTTATGGAACTGATTTAGTAATCGGCACGACTGTATTTATGCCAAGCAAATAAACTGTTTACGCCGTAGCCAGCCACTCAGGGCTATGCTTGTTTCAGATAGATTTATCTGAACACATAGAGAGGCAAGACACAATGGCTCACGGGTTAGAAATTAACAAAGACGGCACTGCTCGTATGGCTTTTGCTGACAGAGAAGTCCCTTGGCACAAATTGGGGGTTCGGATGTCGGGGCTCCAGACAGCCCCAGAGATGCTCAGAGCTGCGCAGGCTGACTTTGATGTTGTAACTACACGGGTGGCAGTCTGTGATGATTCCGGCGAACCAATGCGTAATCCGGACGGCAAAGCCATCCTTATTGATGACAGTCGTGCCACTGTACGGGTGAATCCGGATGGCACCTTTGATGGGCTCTCTACCGTAGGGACTCGCTATGTAGTCCAACAGAATATTGAGTGTCTAGAAAGAGCCTTAGCAGTTGTGGGGGCAAGTAAGGGTGAAGCCATCATAGATACTTGCGGCGTTCTTGATGGTGGGCGAGAGTTCTTCTCATCAATCGATTTGGGGCAACTGATTATCGACCCAACAGGTATCAATGACAAGATAGAGAGATATCTCTTAGTACGAAACGGACATAACGGGCGTACTCCGATTACTTTTGCTAATACCAGCGTCAGGGCGGTTTGTAAAAATACAGTCATGGCCGGAATTAAGTCAGCGAACAGAGTATTCACGGCGCGGCACACTCGTAACGCCGACATAGCAATGGAAGAAGCACAAAAGGTCTTGGAGTTCTCTACTGACTGGGCGAAATCGTTTCGAGAAACAGCAGAAAAACTATTATCAATCCCGGTTGCTCCACACTCTCAGAGCCTCGCAAAAGTTCTTAATGGAGTATTCCCGGCGGCCACGGGTGAGACTGACAGACAAAAGAAAAATAGAGAGAACACTCTGTCTTTAGTTAGAGGTGTTTACGCAAATGATAAAAATGGCGGCGGCTTTGGTTTTAATGGGTGGTCTACATATAACGCCATCGTGGAATATCTCGACCACTTCAGAGATGCTGCCCCAAAAGAACGAGCAATGGCGTCAATGGATAACAACTCATGGGTCACTTTGAGAAAGATTAAAGCTCAGGAAATTATTCTTTCGCTGGCTTGACACTTAGTCTGAGTAAAATATAAGAACAACAAAGGACTAAAGATGGACGAAAATCTCGAACACAACTCAGAGTTTGAAGATGATGAACCCTCTAGAGAAGAACTAGCACTTTGGTTGAGTGAATACATGTCGAACGCCGTAAGCGCCGAGACCATGTATCGCTCCCACCTTTTGGATTTAATTACCAGCCGGGTTTACGAAGAATTCGGCAAAGATGGCCTTTGCAAATTAATGTTTGCTATCGACAAAAAAGGTAAGTGGATTAGCGACATAATGCTCGAAGACAGC
>Ga0208974_1000235_pt1 | contig 24129 bp, 28 predicted proteins | sample GreLakmeER15MSRF_FD_187699 | JGI IMG/M metagenome (GOLD analysis project Ga0208974, IMG submission 187699) | Freshwater lentic microbial communities from great Laurentian Lakes, MI, USA - Great Lakes metaG ER15MSRF (SPAdes) | ecosystem: Environmental > Aquatic > Freshwater > Lake | place: Great... | reverse complement strand
TGTGTTGACGAGTGAAACAGCCTCTGGTTTCTTGACGCCACGGCGAGGGGCCGTGATGGAAGATGTAGCGACTGTGGTTTGGGGAGCAGACGTATTTAACGTAGTTTTCATGATATAATTTGATCTCATAGAACAGTGTCACCGACATGGTGACTTGCTGTTGTTCTTCAATCTGGCTATAATCCTAGCACATTTAGGATCAAAGTAAACATAATAATGACAAGAGGGTCGGTATTTTACCTAAGGTGTTGACCATCAACCACTTAGGACTTTTTATTACGGAGCAATTTTGTGAGTTAAGTAATATGCCAGCGTATCTACGTTCTTTTTTGTGTAGGAAAAGGGAACGCTATAAAACCGCCCTTCGTCCTGAATAAAGTCGTCATCGAAACCTTCCTGCTGCATATTGTGAATAATTCCCTTATTGATGATATATGCTTTTGCACTTCGATTCTTAAAATCCGGAAAGACTGCAATTGTGCCAAGAGGCGATTTAATTGCCCCCTGACTTGCCCTGAGAGTCTCTTGCTTGTTTAAACATGCGTCAAATTGAGCATCAATATCACAATTGTAATCAAACTCTTTGACCGCGGTGATAATATCACCCACAAACTCATAGACTGCTAGATCGGTATCTTCGTCAACAGGATAATCGTTTAACATAATTATGTCCAGAGATGTTTTCGATTACTTATCACCCAATTGCAGTATTTTGTATCCAGATCTTCTATTTCTTTCTCTTTTATCTCGATTACGGCATAATCGTCTAGACGAGTGTTTTTGAGTGGAACATCTGCCCATAAAAGATTAATTTCTTTTCCACGCAGATCTCGCCACTTGGTTGCATATTCATAGATTTCTTTAATCATTGCGGCCTGCTGAATACGTTCATCCGTATCATCCCACAGAATATGTTCAAAACATTTCTCGCGATCAACATACTCGACAATGGACTCTAGACAGAAATTTACGGTAATTGTATCAAGATCCTGATAATCTTTTGTAAATATCGCTTTCATCATATGCTTGCGTGGATGATTTAAGCGGTATTCGCACCAGTGCTTTACGTTGCTCCACTTATGCCGTATTCTGCAAAACATAATATTGCAATCCATACGAATAAAATGCTGTATCGGATATGCCATCTTTAAATGCGCATATAATTTATCCCACTCATCGAGCTCAAGAGCATATGGTTCAACATACCATTTTGTTGGCCAATACCAAACTTTGCGTTCTCTCTTTGAGATATCCTGTGCAAGATATTCCGACACAGTGTGTACAGTACGACCGATCATATTATTTTTTTGTGGTACTAATCCGAGATGATGTTCCAAGAACCATTAAAAGTACCATTGTGGCCAACCATGTTTTTGGAGTTACGGGTATCGACAGACCAAAAAGAGTATTCAGGCTCCAGGTAACTGCAAATGGAAACCATATTAACAAAAGTATGCCCGCCACAATGGCCAATGCTATAGAGAATGCTTTCATGCAATTAGAGCACCTGAGGTGCGCCAGTCGGAGCGTCGGATGTTTCCTCCGCTGCGGTCAGGGGCTTTTGAGAAATATAACGCTGTGAACCGCCCTCTTGAGGGATGCAAAAGAACATGATGGTTGACGTATCTGGAACAAATGCGTATTTCTTTGCATGTGCTTCCTTCTCCTGATCCGTTGCCGAGCTCTTTAGCTTCTGGGCGCGTGGAATCCTATTCATCTCGCGCATGTACTTCACCGTCTCGGTGAATTTCTTGAGTTTTCTGCGAAAGCCCTGAGATGATGTCTTTTTGTCTTGGTTTGTCATTGTTGGTTATGGTAGTTTGTACACTAAAAAATCACAGCACCTGCGGATTACTCCAATCAGCTTGATAAGATGTAAACGAAAGAAACGATACGGCTTCGTATAAAAAATGTATCTGTTATACCATTTAGCTTTATAAGCATCAATTCTATCCCACAGTTCTTTACTTTTTTGAATTCTTGGAGCGCTGTCTTCCTTGGTAAACTCTGTTAATTCGGTATGAGTTACTTTGCCATCCGTAAAAGTAACAGCATACTCAATATAGCAATCCCACCCCATTACATCTTGCCGGTAATCATACATATTTATTACACCATGATGTTTTGTATCTTCAAGATACTCTCCGGTATATTCCATATGACCAAAATTTCCCAACCTTGGTTCGCGGCTGAAATCAGGCTCAATCCATTTTGTTTCTTTGTACCTTCTTTCATACAGGATACCATCCTGTAAAACATATACCGACATAAGGTCGGTAAGGTCTTTCGTTTGAAAGCTCCAGTCACGGACATTAAGTCCCAAAGCGGCCATGTCGTCATTAAACGGCATTGCATCGCTGCATTGAATTGTATCGAACATTCCCATATTGTAGATTATATCCTATACCGAATTACCCTATTTGTACACTAAAAAATGACAATGTCATCTGATCATTCAAAAGAATGAAGCTGCTACTGATTTGATTGAATTCCATTTGTGTTTCCATAATATTATTCTACTTTAAATCCGCTAAAATTGCCGCGGGATTGTGTTACTACTTTTGAGGAGGTTGGTTCTTTTGCTAAATTTTGAGCCTTTAACTCGACATCAAAGAGTTTCATCTTTGATCGATCAACTCCAATAATAAACCGCTTGTGACTTGTAAGATCATTGTAGCGATTCTTGAGCTGTTTTACAATGAGTTGTCCCAGCTTCTCAAGTTCTTCTGTGGAGATGAGTGCAAACATGAGGTCGGCAGTTGCTGGAAGACCGAATGATTCGGATGTGTCTGTAAGTTCAACATCGGATGAATTAAATCCAGCTCGAGTTGTCTGCGTTGCGGAAAAGATCGGAACATTAAACTCTACGGCAAGACCACGAATCTCTTCCGCGATTGCCTTAATGAACGAATAGGTATTTACTGCACCACCAACTCCCTTCATACGTGCCGATGCACAGATATTCAGATAATCAATAAAGATCACATCCGGAGTAAAATCTTTCTTTAACTTTAATTCATTCAAAAGAGCACGGAAGTGACCGGCATGAGCCGATGCTGTGGGATATTCCTTGATGATGAGTGCACCATTTGTCTTTGATGCAATCTTTTGAATTTTGCTATCATAGAGATCCTTGGGAAGAGTCACCAGTTGATCAATATTGATATTCATCAAATTTGCATCGATACGTTCTGCAATACGTTCCTCGGACATTTCTAATGTAATGTAGAGAACCTTCTTTCCTTGAACAAGATACGATGATGCCACGTGGCACATGAAGAGGGATTTACCCACGCCCGTACCCGCAAGACAGATATTCAAGGTCTTGCGAGGAACACCGCCCTTGGTAATGGTATTGAACATCTCAAGATCGAATGGAGTGCGATCTTCTACTTTGTGATAAAAATCAAATCGATCATCAGCATTGGCAATATAGTCATGACCCACCGAGTTGTCAAAGTTAATTGCCAATGCTTTCTGGAGAATCTCTGGAATTGCACCCTGAGAAGTATCCTGGCGCTTCCCATCAATGATCTGAATCGATTCCATAATCGCTAAAAACACTGCACGGTCTTTGCACCACTTCTCGGTGCTCTCGATCAGCCAAAGATCCTCCACCTTGGGATTTTGATCCAGACTCTCGATTAACTTTGCAGTCTCTGGATATATGTCTTCTCGTACATCAGCCTTTTCTAGGTCGATATGCAGAGTTGTAGGAGTTGGCAACTTATTGTATTTAACAATAAAGTCAATGACAAGTTTGTATGTTGCCTTATGAGCTCCCTCAAAATATTCAGATTTAATAAATGGCAGTACCTTGCGGCAATACCCTTCATCATTCACTAACTTCTGCAGAATTGTTGTTTGTAGGTTGTTTGTCATCTGATCCGAATTTGTATTTACCACTATCAAAGGCACTTTGAATAATATGACTTAGAATGTCACCGAGATGATTGTTAAAATCTTCGGACTTTTCCAGCTCTGCAATATTATGAGGGGCTGGAGCTTCATCTAATTTAAATTGAAAGGAAAGTCTTGCGGTTTGTCTATCGTCACTCTCGTTGATAGAGACCTTTCCGTATGTAACAATAGCACCCGAGTATTCACCCTCCTTGATCTTCACGGAATACATTTCCGAGAGAGGTTTCTCGACGAATGCATATGAATTAGATGTAATTGAATTAGATTTCATCGTCATCAATAATTGCTGGACTGTAGTGTTGTCCATCAATACCAAGAGTATAACGTTGACGAATATAGTCTTTGAATTCCTTTAAATCAAGGATGTCCTGCCAGAATTCCTTATTGTATGTATCTTTCTCACGGAATTTAGCATCATCACCCTTCTTTGCATACCATCCCATTGACGGCTTTGTGACAAATCCGCCCTCAAGGGCAACATCAAGAAGACCTGAGTATTTCTCAACGCCATTTGCAAACGAGACTGAGATAGGAACTTTAGACTTTTCTTTCACGAACCGGGATTTGTCAACATTGATTACGAAATGGTAACCTTCAATGCCTTCATCGCCCTTGTCTTGCTGACGCCCGAGAATCCAGACGGTGTTGGCAGAATAGTAGAGACCCGTGCCACCTGAAAGAACATCCTTGGGATACATGTCCTGAGTCTTGTATGTATGACCAACCGCAACGAGGGGGATGTCCTTCATTGCAAGATGTGGAGTGACCATGCGGAAGAGACTCTTGAATGCTTTTGCACGAGTCATATCAGCCACAGATTTCTCATTCAGAGCATCCTCAACTTCTTTCTTAGAAGCAAGATTACCCACAGAGTCAATCATGATAATTACTTTATCGCTCTTCTCGATGCCATCTAATTGCTTCATGAGATCGAATTTGAGATCTTCGACATTCAGAATTGGGCAATGAAGAACACGGCTAGTGTCAATGCCAAAGGTCTTGAAATAAGCCTGAGGAGAACCAAATTCCGAATCATAAAAGAGAACAACCGACTCGGGATATTTCTTCATGTACGCAGCAATCATGATCAGTGCAAATGAAGTCTTGAAGTGCTTTGAAGGACCTGCGAGGACAGTAAGACCTGATGTGAGACCTTTCTCAAGATCGCCCGAAAGAGCAACATTGATCATGGGAACATCCGTAGGAATACTGGGGCTTTGATTGAAGATCTGAGAATCCTCAAGAGTGGCGGAACTTTCAATCCGCGAATTCTTTTTTAATTTGGCGAGTAGTGATGACATAATAGAAATATACTATAGTTTTGCGGATCTGTACATCTTTTATTGATTCCAGTGAGGATAAAATTCTCTGGATAAATGAACAGATTGTGGTTTTTCCATGCAGGCAAAATCTAATTCGCCTTTGAGATTCATTAGCTTTGAAACCCATTTAAACACACGAACGTTTCCTTTGACGTTTTCCTCTAGTTCCCTAACAAAGATCTTTCGAATTTCGTTACGTTCATTCCAGCTCCCGTAAAACGGAGCGTCTTTGTAATACCCAGTCTTTGGTAGTTTACGCGATTCGTTTTCAATCGGAAGCGGTTCCCAGATTGTCACCTCTGCATTATGTTTCTCAGAGAGATCTTGGCATTGCTTCACATATTCTGCCACAAGAGCCTGCGTAGCTTTGACTGGATCCGGCTGACGAAGTAGATGGTGGCGAATATCAATGTTGCCAAAATAAACTTCCAATTCAAAATACACCAGCGTATTATCCGGAACGAATGATTCGAGACCTATATCAAGTGCACCGTGAAGGGTCTTGAAGGGAACCGAATTAACTTTCCAGCCGGGTCGATACATAGAAATTGCGTGGGAATCACCAAATGCTAGTTGCGTGCTAGGAAGTTCATTGTTGGGATTGATGACCGTTGCGAATGTTTCAATCTGTGCCAAGTTAGTCCAGTCAACACTCTTCCAATCCGGATGCGATGCTGGTTCTTTATCCACCCGCGGCTTGATCATCTCAGAATATTTCGGGAAATCGATCACGAGAGAAAGAACTTTACCAGTGAATTTAGATAGACGAACGATCTGATCAATTGACCCGTACTGCTTTACTCCACCAAACAAATTTACCGTACCACCCCAATCATTACCGTGATAAACAGCAATGCATTCAAAGTCATTGTAATCTTCGATCTTACCGCCATAGTTAACAGTAACATCGTGACCAATGTACCTTAATTGATCAGCATAGATTGCAGCCTGCGCAGCCCGATGAGACGAAATACGCTCCGAGATTGGAGCCATTGGAGTCGTGATTAAAACGTTCATAATTCTGCCAATTGTTCATCTTTCTTCCATTTTCTATAAGAATCTGTTCTATCTATAATTGATGCATCTTTTAAAACCGGATCAGTTCCAACATTCCACATTAAAATCTTCTTTCCGGTATTTTTAGGAATATATTTCCAGACCTTTGCGTCGTATGTAATCACTGTTGGAAACGGCGGTAGGTTCTCTTTCTTTTCCGGAGTTTGAAAGTCTAGCGGTTCGCTAATCACAGTTGCACGACCTAATTCACCTTCTTTCAGATTGCGGGCGACGGCGATGCAGGTAAATTTGGCATTGGGCCAGGCAATTTGAAGAGCTCGGGTCAATACGCCGGTAGAAATAGCAACATAGACTTCATCGGGTTCTGGCAATTTAGATGCAGCATGAATAATACCCGCAGTGGCGTATTCATGTCTTAGACCTAATGGAACAAAAAATGCATTATTGTCTTTTGCCCACTTTTCAGCAAGTCGATTCAGATTCGGCATTGCCGCAATACGTTCAAAGATCGGTGTTGCTCCACGTTCAATGCAGCAAGCCTGATGAGGCGAAATTTTCTTCGAAGACGGCATGAAAAGAGTGACCTTTTTATGAATCCGATTTGCGGTATCGCAGATCGATACTCCTGCAAGTCCAACGCGAGGTTGCGAATAAACAATGTGATTCGATTTGATTTTTGCAACAAGTAAATCACCAGCTCTTGTTTTCGTTCCTACGATGAGATCGTCTCGAACCACCTGAACTCCGTCGTGTTCAATGATGACGGGATCTGGATTATACGGAGTCCATCCTTCGCACAGCGAAAGATAATAGTCCTTGGCTTCTTTCCAGGACATGAGTCCAACATCTTTATTTAAACCATCTATGACATGATTGTCGTGGGACATATTATTTTAAGGTTTTGCAGAGCTCTTTGTATTTTTCGACAGTGACTCCGGCACGGCTAATGACATAGTCGTCTGATGGATGTACGTCAAGATCGTTAAATGATTTAATGAGGCCCAGCTCAAGCATTGGCTTCTGGCGCCCGTACGGGTGATCGTGGATCCGGTGTGATGACCAGAGTTTATCTCTGTCAAGATGGTTGTATGCCGCACCTGGGCGAACGTAATTCTCAACCCAACGAATAAAGTCACAGCACACATCTTCTGCGTTATATGGGAATGCCCCGGTATCAGATTGAATCTTTTCCATGACAAGATCGAGGAAAGCCTCAGTCTTCATTTTCTTGGTTGGCGTCGCAAGATATGAAATGCACTCAATGGCATTGGTACCATAATAGAATGGAGTATCACGATGGACATATTGAGGAAACCAGTCAGCAACGTCAGCAACAACTGCTGCATATTGGAAAGCAAACCTACGCATTCCATTTGCTTGATTCCAGCTCAACATGAATTCGCCAATTTCGCGAAGTGACTTCTTATTTCCTGCAACTAAGAAATCTGCAAGTTCAGTGGCCAAACGTGGAGCAAATTCGCAGAGGTAGTAATCGCCACCGCGCTTATAACCCGCAGGCGGTTTTGGAAATGCGGGAAACTGATATCCAACTGAAGTGTAAAACGGAGACTTTTCCGCTTTCACAATTTCCGTCATCTCAGGAATTGAAGAAGCTGCATGAAGTTTAAAGAGAAGTGTGTTATGGTAACCAGACGGTTTGGTTGCATAATTGATGGCAGAACCGGTTACGCGATGAAGAATGAATATGTACATCCATTCCGCAAGGGAGAATTTCTTTCCAGTCCAGTTTGTGGCCACGGTCTTACGTTGAGTAGTATGATTGCCCGCAGACATCTTTGCCCAATAAGGATGATCAGGAGTCCATCCATAAAAACAATCATTGACAATCTGAGAGAATCCAGCGTATTTACGCTCAACCACGTCATAGAGCTCTACATTTTCAAGAAGATCGTCGTTCATGTTCGACTCGAGATGTGTTAACATCCCATAAGGATGATGCACCGATACGTTGCACTTTTCCTGCTGGTCTTTTGCTATTTGATAATAGCGAAGAAATTCATCGTAATACCGTGTAGTCAAGAGTCCCATAAATTATTCTAGTTTAATAAATTCCCAATTCACTCCAGCATCTTTGAACATGTTTCGAGTGGATTCCCACGATTCACTCCAGGCATCTGGAATCTCTTGATGTGGCATAACAACGGTTCGTACTCCAACCTGAATAATTCCTTTTGCGCATTCTGAACATACCGGAAGACCGTGAACAAATAACGTTGCGCCGTCCAAAGAGACGCCACTATATGTCGCATTGTAAATTACATTCATTTCAGCATGAACCATATACTTGTATTTAGTGGGGCGATGATTCAGTCGCAATTCGGTGTCAGCAATTCCACGAGGGAATCCGTTATAACCCTGCGCAAGGACCTGACCTTTGCTACCGATTGCAACACATCCAACCTGAGTCGATGGATCCTTTGACCAAGTTGAAACGCATTTAGCGAGCTCTAGATAGCGACCTTTCCATTTGTTATCCATTGATGAGTGGGAAATGACGTTCATAGACGTGAAGCGATCCGACATGCCAAATGAGATCACCTAATTGATATTTCTCATCGGATAGAGCATTGATGTCTTTCAGGAGTCGATTCTGAACTTCGAACTGCCAAGCACGATCATTCTTATAACCGAAGATCACATCATTGCTTCTCATTTGCACAATTGCATGAAGTTTATTTTCGCGAATAAGATATTGCACCGCATTTGTGCACATGAAATCTGAACAGCCATCTTCACAATAATCTTTATGCATCGTTGGCCGAGTATAGATCATTGTGGCTCTGCGGCTATTTCGATTTGCAATAAGCTCATTTCGTGCAGAAACATATTGCTTATGGTTATTCTCTGAGTAAATACACCAGCCATAGTTGGAGTTGATCCAGCCATCTTTTGTCGCAACTTGTTTCCAGATCTTTGGAGCACCACCAGGAATGTCATTTACATTCAAGGATTCAGAATCATACCAGGCAAGTTCAGCCTTTACATAGGCATGATTCACTTCGCCAAAGATGGCCTCTTCATCTGCAAAGAATGATGCACCACACAACTCAAGGGTTTTAACACCACTCTTGTCTGTCGTATAGACGCCATTCGTAAGAGCATCTTTAAAATGCTGGCGAATGTCATTAACTCTGGGTAGATTTAGCATTGAGATTGCGGTTAAGGAAGTCACGATCAGTGCGCTGGCCGTCAATACCCTTACGGCAAAAAGAAACAAAGAAGGATGAATAATTGATGAGATCTTTTGCAGAGTCTTCGAGGGAATCAAAATTAGGTGAATAATTTGGATCATTCTCCATTGCCTCAAGAACGGAACGAAGACGCAGCACTTTGGTGTGCATTACATCCAGGATGGATGCAGCACCGCGTGGGTAGTAATCAGCCTGACGAATCGTACTCGTCGGATTCTGATAATCATTAGACTTTTTGAGCTGCAGATCTGCACACTCTTGCAGGACTTTAATTGATTCTTTCATAATAAAGAGATAATCATACACTAGTTATAGCAGTTTGTAAATCATTAAACGTCTTGAAGTTCAATAAGAATGTTGCGTTTTTGTGCAATAGCTACATTGAATTCCTTTGAACTATATGGTGAATAATCACAGTCTCTAAAATAGCCATAAGGGCATTCTGCCAGTTTTTTAATATCAATTAGCCATAATGCTCTACACACTAATTCGCGTTTTGCTAGTTTGATATCTTTATAATCTGAAGCATATTGATATCCAACTGTTATGAGAAAATTACAGTATGGAGCTGAACGAACAATAGACTCTATTGTTCGTTTAGATGCAAGCCAGTTTTGTTCATCATTGCGAATATGGAAACTTTTAACAGCTATAGCATCATTTGTATCAACTGCAATAAGATCTACCATTCGCTTGTGCCAAAGGAGCTTATTTGCATTATCTACAGCCGGAGAGGTTTGTCTAAAAACCATGTCATTGGCCGCATCGCCCTCTTCCCCCTGTTCACATAAAAACATTTCGCCCGCTAGTCCTGGATATGTATGTTTAAATATTTTCAGTTTGCTACGATAGTATTGTGTACCAATTTTATCTTTCTGCTCACGGTATATATTTTTAGTAAATTTGATACTATCGCTTAAAAGCTTTCTATCGTTACAATCAATTATGCCAGTATTAGATAAACACCGCATAGTTCTTTGACTCAGGGTTTTCATAGTTTTTGGTATTTGTGTGCTGAGCTTAAAGACTGCATTTCTGACAGAAGACTAGGTTCATCAATTTCATGGAGGAGTTTCATGTCCGCGATATGGTAACATACCGACACGCGCTTGAGCCCCTCGCGATCCTCACCGCCCACGTATTCCATGTCATATTTTGATTTATTTGTGCACTCGTAGATGCGAATATACTTTGGATCATCATAATCAATAAAAATGAGTTGATTCGTGTCGGTAATGCATTCAACAGTTCCCTTTGAGTTTGGATTGACCGTCATGCAATTACCGAAAGTTTTGCTTGTATGGCGATTCTGAATTCTCACATCGTAATGGGTCCGTAGTTGCCGAGTTGAGAGATTTGCCACTTTTCCAAAAAGATTTAGACCAAGGAGGTGAAGTTTTTTGCTTTTGATTGTATGATTCATACTGGTATCCTACACTAATCTCTCGGAAAGTAAACACATAAGAACGTCCTAAGTCATTGATAGCCAACACTTCTTAAGTCGTTGGTCACGAAAGCATTACACTCTTATATGCAAATTCAATGGCACGATCCGCCTCGGTATTCAATGGGCGTTTTTGATAAAGCCTCGATGTGTCCATATCCAGGTCGCGAATCATCTCAGCAATCTGCGGTCCACTAATTGGATAACGCTTCTTGATTGCATTACAGGCAATGCTCGTCATAATCTTATAGATCATTCGATATCGGCCAGAACCATCAATTGAAGAAATCGATTTGTATTCGCTTATAAGTTTCTTATTCACAAACGGACAATCAAGATAGGATGTCCAATGAACATGAGTATTATTCAGTTGCTCTTTGCGATGGTTTATGACCTCGGCACGCATTGCCTCGGGTAGTTTATCCAGAAAGCTAATTGACGGCTTTTCGCTCCACGAATGTTGATCCATGATATCATTCGGATTCATTACCTCACCTTTGTTTGTGAAGATGAAATTGTGAGCATTTGGATATTGTGCAGGAACATAGTACATTCGGCTTAGGTCTTTGGTCTGCTCATCCGCAATCGAATTAAAGTGCTTGTTCAATGCATACCAAAAATGACGAATCTTATTTGCTGCAACAGTTTCATTCAATGGAAATACCATGCGAAACTTTGGTTTCTCCTTTGTTGAGGAGGCAGTCGAATAACAAACGAACTGATATGCCCGATACTGATTCACAGTCTCCTCAAATGAGAGAGTGTATTCATCGATGTCAAGAGCAGCCCATCCACCCCAACATGAAACATTCGCATTCGAACGAGTTCCACCACTCGTATAAACAGCCGGAGAAATAAGCGGAGAAGACTTTTTGTGTTCTCCCTTCTTCGCTTTATAGCCAGCTCGATAGGATAGATTGTAGAGAAGTTTCTCCAATTCATCCCACGAGCCGAAACTCATCTGCTTCTCCGTCTTATTATCAAAGATGGAATCAAAGATTGTAAGAGAATATTTCAATCTGTAAAAACCTGACCGAGTAAACCTGTGTTATCTTCGTGCGAAGGAGATGTCCATCCTGCTGGCTTTATCAGATCAGGTAGGCCTAATGGATTTGGGCGGCTAGCTTTGATGCCAACTTCCTTTGCCATATTTGCACGATGAACACGATTCCAGGCCTCATGAGAGTCGATATTAAATGCGTTCAGAGTGCCAATTGCAACAACGCACAGATCGATGCAACCATCAACCACGTCATCCGCGGTACGGGCATTTTTAATTTCATTCAGTTCTTCTTCAAGGAATTTAACTCGAAATTCGAGGAAGGAATATAGCTTCTCTTTGTCAAAGGAATGAATGACGGGATTCACTCCAAATTTAGTGTGCATTTCAGCAATATCTTGTGGCCAGTTATGTGACATATTATGTTTAGGTGTTAGTGTTATTATGTAAAGAATTCTTCAAGACTTGCGTTTTTTTCTAAACGCCATCCAATAGCCTTAAAGATAATATCAAGAGGATCAAGGAAAGTCTTTTCAAATTGCAGCTCATGATCAACATATCTATCTAGATTTAATTCTTTTGGGAGAGTGTCAACAAAAGCGATGACGTTCTCACCTAGCGGATTTGGCTTTTTAAGATAGATGTATTTGATTTTATCACCCGCACGAATTAGGGGATATTTTAGTTCTAGCCCGTTGAGCTTAATATGATAATTGTAAAGTAAAGCTGCACGTGCATTAATAGGGGTAGACGTAACAACAATGTGCTTTCCTGTTTTATAATCTATGTCCTTTGTAGTTACTGGATGTGCAGATGATGCATAAATGCCACCGCTCTTTGGGCTATAATAGGCCACTTTTGTAACACCACGAGGAAACGCGATTTCAGCAGGGGAAAGATTTTCGAATTTATCACGGAACCGAGCAATTTCTCTTTGAGCTTCAGTTTCTGATTTAGTCATAATAACGTCAAACATAAGATTAAGTGCATCGCGGCATACTCCGGGAGTTGATGACTTTACAGCCTCGATGCCCATCACTTTAATTTTAGGTTTTGCGTATTGAACTCCTTCGTTATTATGAACATTTAAAATGTAACGTTTCTTTGCAGTCCAGATACCACGATCAGCAATTGCCTCACGTTTCATACCCATTCGATTTGTCGGACATCCCATTCTCTTCGCAAGAAGATCGTAGGCCTTACCTACAATAGGCTCGATAGCTTTTGCACAAAATTCATCCAAGAACTTAACCGGATTCTTTGGATTAAACTTTTGAACAATAGGTTCCATCGAGACATATAATGAGTCAGTATCAATAGCAATGACATAATCAGTATTTTTAGTTTTAAGAGTTTCGTTTAGAAAGGTATTTACTATCTTTTCAGCAGAACGAATTGCCAACTGGCCACTTAGGGTAGTTCCTTCAGCAATGCGAGTATCGTAGTACTGGAAGTATTTGTTGCCCATGGCACCGTAGAGAGAATTTAGCAGAATTTTAACAGCAATCTGTTGATTCTCTAATCGTGAGATTTCACGTTCACATTTATAGCGTTCGATCTTATTCGTCTTTTCAATCGTCTCAAACCGCTTCTTTTCACTTAACATTGTTTTCTTGAGACTTACGCGACGATCATAGATCTCGCGAATCAATCGGGGAATAACGCCTGGCTGAGTAGGATCAAACTGAACACCATTTGCTGCAGTAATAGCATTTGGGATTGTAGGAATTACTTCAATTCCTGTCAATACTGAATCGACGTCAATATCGGGTGTCTGTTCCGGCAATACTGTTTCGGGCGACATGTTGTATTGAATAATGAGATTTGGATACAAGGAATTTAAGTCGAACGAACATACCCAATTATGAAGACCTACTTTGGGGGGTTTTACATATCCACCAGCAATATGACTTGCTTCACCGGATGTGCCGGATGTACTATCATCAAGGGCACCAACAATCTTATATTCGTAACTTGGGACGATCTGATGAACATTTGGAGCAATGCCTTTACGCATAAGATCGCGATAGATGATCGATTCCCAGATCGCAGTTGTTCCAAGCGTATCATTGTAATTTACACCGCCAATATATGCAAGTGTAAGCGCAAGAGTAATGAGCCCGAGTTTGTCCTCGAGCCGATCAACAATCTCTACGTCTTTAATGTTGTAGTCCACAAAGAGTTGAAAATTGTTTTCGTAGAGGGCGTGAAGTGTGCCATATTCCTCATAGGAGAGTTTATCATCTCCAAGGACGACATTAGCAATACTTCCTAACTTATAGGATTCTTGATTGCCATAGGTGTGCGTGGTAAATTTACGAAAGAGATCCATATAATCCAGTTGAGAAATTCCAGCAATAACGTAGGCAATTTGCATGCCATGTTTTGTCTTTACTTCTTGACTTTCGATAGAACCCCATGGGGAAAGAAGATTTACCGTCTCTTCACCGAGCAACTGTTTTATGCGATTTACAAGATAGGGAACGTCAAAGAAGCGACTGTTCCATCCAGTAAGGACGTCTGGATTATTCTTTGGCGTTGCCCACCACGTAACAAAATCTAACAGCATGGATTGTTCATCCGCGAACTGACGATATTGCACTTGTGCAGAGATTAACTTTTTGTTAGAATCATAGGGTTTCATTCCCCACACATAATACGTGTTGTCAATATTATTTTTGATTGTAATCGTAATCACCTCATGCCGAGCTTCTCCCGGGTGGGGGAAGCCATCATTGGACATTACCTCGATGTCAAGCGTTGCTACATTGACAATATCACGATCGAAGTGAATTTCATCCGGAAACTTTTCCTGAAGAAATTGCGAAATCCACCGCTTTGTACCGTATATCGGAAATGATTCTTTAAGTGTTTCATATTGCTCAATGAATTGCTTAGCATCATACATTGAATCAAACGTCATTGGCTCAAGAGGACTATTCTCAACGAGCGAAGTCCATACTGTTTTCTCCTTTTTGCTGGAAATATAAAGAGTCGGTTTAAACTTTACTCGTTCCGTTACACGGAGGCCATTATCATATCCACGATAAAGAAGATGACCTCTAGGACCGCGAGACACATTTGTATAGAATTTCACAGTCTTATCCTAACACAGTTTGCACAGAAGTAAATAAAAAAAGAGAGTGGTAGCCACAAAAAAGCAGCTACCACTCAGGAATCCGACAGGTCGATCTACGTGTTTATTAATATGTCATGTCGTATTATACTGTGTGACCTGGGTGTGATCGATGACTGCCAGAAGTATTATTTAGTCCCGAAGAAAGGTCTTACCAATTTCGATCTTCTTTGGGCGCTCGGATTCAGGAATTACTTTTGTGAGAGAGATGGAAAGAATTCCATGCTCTAACTCTGCACCTTTTACCTCAACGTATTCCGACAACGTAAAAGTTCGTGTGAACTTACGTGTTGAAATACCCTTGTAGGTATATTTGCGAGTATCTTCCATTGATCCAGTTACAGTAAGGATTGAATCCTTCAGCTGTATGTCGAGACTCTCTTTTGAGAATCCTGCGACTGCGATTTCCACCATAAAGTTATCATCATCAATCTGAATGATATTATGCGGTGGATAACTATCTTCTCTTGAGGAGACTCGGTTGAGCTCGTTGAAGAGATGGTCAAAGCCTACAAAGGCCGACCGTGGGAACGTGTATGTATTTGTCATCTGATTTACCTCCAGTTATGCAAGGTTATTGCTTTTCTAATTACCGATAACCCCAGTCGGGCATTATCAGTTGATGGCGTAATTGCCATCAAACTTATTTATATTACTTCGTATTACCGATTGAATATTTTGCTAACAATTCCCAATTTACCTTGTCTCGGTGTGGGATAATCTTGATCTGCCGTAGGGGAGCTTTCTCCTTGGCCTGATCATTATTTACAATTGAAACTAAACCCCAGTCCGACAGAAGAGTGGTAATAGTGTTACGTCTTTGTAAATCGTTCGTATTTAAATTTGAGGGCTTGCCATCAAGAAGGAATAATTCCTTAAAATGAACAATAAAATAACGTCCCTGCTTATGAAGAATATGACAAGACTGATAGAGCTTATTTGTGGTCTTTCGTGAGGCAACTCCAATTCGAGTCAGTGTCTCACGTACCTTTAAGAAATCATCCGGTTCGTTCAGGGTGACCTCAAGCATCATTGCAGGTGTCCATTCTACAGGAGTGACATCGATTGCGTCACCCTGTATGACATCAGAGCTTTGATTGTTTGATTCTAGAGCGTCCACCTTGATATAGTCTTGATTTAAGTTCTTCTATTTGTTCAGAAGACATGAGCGACGCTGCAGATCGAGCCTTTTCATTATTATAGCCATAATATGCTTTGACAATCATGATCGTTTCCTGTTCTTGGGGTTTAATCCATTTACTGAAACGTTTCTTCTTACTTACCGTATTTATAAGATATGAATATTGAAGCTTCTTATCTAGGTGGTGATTTCGGTTCATTTCATTTGCAAAGAGGGCGGTCTCAAGAAAGTAAGACAATCCTCGGTTGACCATATAGGGAGTATACTGTTTTTCAGCAATATCATCCGCCATAATGTCCACCTTTGTATCATTGATGGAATTGAGATAGTCGAAGAAGTTCATTTCCATTGAATGTCACCCATCAACTCTATCATGCAGGCAACTAAATTAAGCTCGTGATCTGCCACAAATGCCTGCTTGTACTGGTAATCTGCCAGGATAAGAACGACCTGAGGAATGCTCTCAGGAACTACATACTCTATCATATTATCGTAGATCTTACGGTAGATTGCGGCGGGTTCAATGTCCATATTGTTGACCACCCATCCACGCATGGCCTTAAAGTTTTTATCTTTTAGTGATGTCACTAATGATTGAATATTGACATCCGAAAGATTCACGAGCACGGTTGCAGCAATGCAACCCGATGCAGAATGTCTTTGGCATTCATTGATGACTCGACGCCAATCCGGCGCAAATCGCATAATAAGATCTGCAATAACCTGAGGTTCATAGGTGACATTCTCACTCTTGAGAATGAACTCAAGTCTCTTCATGAAACTACTCGAAAGACTTGCTAATTGCTTTTTAGAAGTATTAAAATCAATTACGGCACAACGAGAATGTAATGGAGCAATGATTCGATTCTTAAAATTACAGGTGAGAATAAACCTACAGTTATTAGAGAACTCTTCAATAAAACCACGAAGTGCTGGCTGAGTTGATTGTGGATTAAGATAATCAGCCTCATCAAGAATGACTACCTTGGGGCCATTATTCTGCAGTGAAACGGATGAAGCGAATTGCTTAATCTTATTTCGAAGTACATCAATGCCAGATTCTTCTGATCCATTGATGATGATGTAATCGAGATCAAGGATATTACACAGAGCACGAGCCACCGTGGTCTTGCCTGTACCTGCAGTTCCAGATAAAAGTAGATTCTGCATTTCGCCAGAATCTACAATTTGTTGAAAGGTCTTAAGTAACCCTGCAGGAAGAATACACTCTTCTAGTTTCTGGGGTCTATACTTCTCCACCCAGAGAAATTCATTATTATTCATGATTTATTCTACCACAGTTTCGCATGTTTTGACATACAAAAAAGCGCGCTGTTTAAAGACTGCGCGCCAAAAGTCTAGAACTAGAATCTAAGAGATTAAGCTTTGTTGGGCTCAATCATCGGAGCTGCTGGCTCTTCCTGTTTAGGGGCGCTAGCCTTTAAAAAGTCAGCGAAGCGAGTGCGCAATGCACCCACAGCAGTTAATTCAGTGCCTTCAAAAGCTCCACGGCGGGAGACGATATCAATAATCTGAACGACTGCGGCAAGATCGTTCATCGCGAGTTGCGACGGACCGGCTGCTGGCATTCCAGGTTGTGGTGTTTGTTCTGTTGTCATAGGTATTACGTTGTCCATAGTTAGTTATATATATCAACCAGCGAAGGTTGAAGTTTTCTCAAGAGCAATAAAATATTCAACGGGAATATTATTGTTCTTAAAGTGACTGATTAGTTTTGAGCTAATTGCTACCGAGTAATCACCCGGTAGCATCTTAAGATTACCAATGGCCATTACAAATGTAAAGGCCTCTTTACAAGCATTTACTTCATCAAGAAGAATACTGTATTTATTCGCGGTTGGGTTCTTTGGATCCACAATACTTACACTCACTCGACCATTATCACCCGTAATTGCCAAACTAGTATGCCCAAATACAGCACATGCACGCTTAATCTTATTGATGACATCCGCAGAAAGATTCAGGACAACATCCGCGGTTGGCATTGTTACCATCTTTGAAGGTGATGTAAGAATTGATGGCTCTGAATAAAAGTATTCAATTGAAGTAACACCGTCTCGAATGGTAACCGAAGACTCTCCTAAAGTAAGCTCAGGATTTTCAACTAATGAAACAGCTGCAAGAAATTCATTAAGATCATAAATCCCAAACGTCTGATCAAAGCTTTCTGCAATTTTAGCTGTGGCAAGAATGTTCTTTGCCTCGGAGATGGTATTGATCGTATTACCCGCCTTGAATACCATATTCGGGTTGATTGCTGAAAAATTCTTCAGTAGGTTGAGTGTATCTTCGGATAGTTTCATAGTATAGATTAAATTATTTATTCAACATTCGTGTCACTTTCGACAGCTTTGTTGAGATCATGTTCAAAAAGAAAGAATAAGCATGCTGCGGCATGTCCAAGATGATGGCGACCCGTCTCCAGGTCAAGTATCTCACCGCGTTTCCAGGCCCAGAGATGCCTCTGCATTGCATCGAAGTAACGACGCTTTGCCTCTGGGACAAATCTCCAATTCTCTCTGGAGTATTTGTTTGCTCCAACCGTTAAAACAGTTGCGAGTTCTTCCAAGGCGTAAGGAGGAATAAGACCGTATTCCGGTTTATTCGAATCAAACTTACGACCTTCTTGGATGGATGGCATTGAAAATTGAAGTGGCTATGAGGATAAAATTAAAAACCCCATAGCCACTTTAAACATTATCGTTTAGCTATTAGCTAAGATCCGAACGAGCGAGATCCAGGCGATATTTGAATACCGTCTGACCAGCCGCGTTGGAGCGACGATTCGTGTAGATGCGGGCGCCGTCTTCACGGAGCTGAGCAACAACGGCCGAAGGATTCGCAATGTTGAGGCGCTTAGAGGCCTCAGCGATTGAAACTTCTTTGCCCTTGGCGAGGAAGTTGAATAAGCGAGCCTTTTGGCTTTTGGATGTAGTGTTTGTCATATTATTACTTTTCATTGGTTCATTTAAACGATTATGGAAGATTGAACCACTCTCAACCATAATAGAATCATACACATTTTCACCACATTGTAAATAACAAAGTGATGAATAAGTGATTTATTTTTAGAAAGGAACTTTGCTAGGATCCTCTAGAGGAGGAACCTCAGAACTCTTTGCATTTACCGATGCATCAATCTTGGAATAAAGATCAGAGAAAGCCAACTTGGTATCCTCATCAAACCGAGAAATGCACATGTTAATCGCCTTGAGGCGATCATCAAAGATGGAGAACGTATGGGCAATATGGCAGAGGCGCCGAGTCGAAATGAGCTCGTCCACACCACCGTCAGCAAAAGTCTTGCGAATCACCTCGGACCAGGTGACAAGTTTCTCTGCGAAATCTTCATCCACCTTGTTATACTTTTCCATGTGTTTTACCACGATCTTTCGTTCGGTAGCCAATGGAGGATACGTTTGCTCGATTGTGCAGACAAAGCGTTCGAGGAAAGCCTCGTCGATCACAGTGGCGGAAACAAATCGGCCATCATCCGAGCCTTTACCTTTGGTATTGGCAGTTGCGATGACATTGAAACCTTTTGCCGGCCGAATAACTTCGCCGGTCTTTTTGATCATAATGGGTTTTCCCTCAAGAACACCCTGAAGACACATGATTTTGTTGGTGGAACGATCAATCTCATCAATGAGGAGAATTGCGCCACGTTCCATGGCTTTGACCACGGGACCTTTGGCAAAGACAGTCTCGCCATTTAAAAGACGGAAACCACCGATCAGATCGTCTTCGTCCGTCTCGGGTGAAATTTGAACACGGACGTATTCACGTTCGGCATAGGCACAGGCCTGTTCGACCATCATGGTTTTGCCATTGCCAGAAAGACCAGCAATATAAACTGGATAGAATGCTCGAGATTTAATGATCGAGGCAATATCAGCAAACTCACCCCACCGAACATAGGTGGATTCTACAGTTGGCACATATGTGTCCGTATTTAATATCGACGTAACCGGAGCTGCTAATTTCATAACAGTCGGAGCTGCGGCCGTGCTTGCGGCCACGGGAGCATTAGCGTCTAGGAGTATTGAGCTATAGTCATATAACCCCCTTTGAACTTTAAAGGAATCGCCGATAAGTTCTGTGCAAGCCGTGTAGTTGTAGCCACAATCAATGGCTGCCTGATCAATAACTTTCCGGCGGAATTGCTTCAAGTCCGGATAGCGCTCAACGAGGAGGGCTAGAATTTTTTTGGATTTGTCTTTCATAATGTAGTGATTTTTCAATCGTGGTATATTATACCATATTCCAGCCTATTTGTATATCAATATAAAAAGTTTATCTTGCTGATGACCAATCACTTATGCAATGCTCTTTGCAAACTGAGTAACAAACACCTTGTTTACCTGTTTTGCCTTCGAGAAATCGCTAAAGGCGCGGGCAATCCGGCCGCGGGACATGTCAGCAGTAATTTCGAAATCGTCCTCTTCGGTATCAAGGTCATCTCCAGAAGCCACAATAAAGTATTCGTCATAGTTCCAAGCACCAGGAATACATACACACTTGTTCTTGCGATATTCTGGTACCTTCGATTGCCACATGGCCTGTGCATCAAGATATAAAGGCGTGGGGGTTAAACTCTGCATTGATTCAGTTCCCATTCTGCGGGCTGATGCATTATTTGCTGGAATAAAGAATCCAATGACAACTGATTTTGTGGTAATTTTAAGATTCTTGACCAATCCTGCGGTCATGTTACGGCTAGAGCCTTCTACTTTAAACTTGCGACCATTCAAAGTAAAATTGTAGTTGTATGGATATACGCCATTAGCCTGACGATGAGCGTCATAATCCTCATTGATTTTAAGGCTGATATTCTGACCGTCTCCATCCGTCAGCACCATTGTGATCATCTTCTGAATATTGTGCTTCTTTTGAAATTCTGTCACAAGTCTATGAGCAACAATAAGGGCCTCATTCAGAGGAGTATTGCCCAGAGATTCAACGGACGTCAAAGAGTAGCCCGACACAGCTTGGCAATGGAGGTCTTTAATTGCTCTATTGAAATCACCCTTCGACATGGAAGAATTTATTAAATCAAGAAGAATCAGCTGAGATAAATCAATCTCACCTTCAAGACCCGCAAGACTGCCGCTATTGGGGTAGTAATCGCGTCTGGTGTGATTGTGACCGCCCGTGAAGCCATAGACCTGAAAAGGAATTCCAGTGGTTCTGCAGAACAAACTTAGATTGATGATATGCTTTAAAATGTGTGGAAGAACGTGACGCATCGAGGACGAATAGTCAACAAACATCATCATTCCATGATTCTTTGCATTTGCGAGTTGAGTAACACTTAGAAAGATATCATCCGTGCACTTGTAACTGTGAAGTCTATTCACATTGAGTGTACCCGTCTGAGATATTGATGCTCTATTGTACTGATATGCCGCCTTGCGCATCTCAAATGCCTTGGATAGAACGCCCACATATTTCTTGGTGCTAGCTAAAAATTCTGGAAACACTGGAGCATTGTTTGCACTTACCGTAATGTATCGCTCAGACGCGTTGCGAGCTGCAAAAATCTCTTTATATGAAATGATCACGCTTTGGCACATTTTAAGACTTGGCTCAATAGCCGTAGCAGTCCTGAGTGTGTTAATAGACGTGTCTAATAAATCTTTGGCACTCTTTTCAAAATGACGAGACGTTTCAGGGACAGGAGGCGTTCCTGGTGGATTTTTATTATCTGATGGCATTGAAACAAGATTGTTCTCGCTGCTATCCATCTCGGCTTTATTCTCAGGGCCATCTTTAGAATCTTCTTTGGCAGAATTTTCTTTCTTGGCATCTGACTTTAAAGTCTCATCCTGTGCCACGCTCTCGGATTTGCTATCCTGACTGCCTTTGCTCTTTTGAGATTGATCGTTTGAATTAGCAGGACTTGAAGGACCCGCGTCATCGCTAGATTCATCGGCCTTTTCTGCATCCGCCTTGTTATTGTCTGGCGAATTCTGAGGCTTTTCTTTCTTATTAATTTCGTCCTGCTCTGCAGCAAATTTTGATAGAGCAACAGCGGCCGCAATCGTATCTTTCCAGGTTTTCACATTCATAACCTGCGTTACAATGGGCATTTCATCCTGAGAAAATGGAACATCTAAAAGTGAACCGAGTTTGGCCTTTAAATTAATGCGATCTGCAATTCCATAGGAATTCAGATTCTTGCCTTTTTGGCCAAAGAAATTATCGTTGTTCAGAGTTGAATAACCCCGACGAAATGCTGCCACTAAACCCGGATAGGTGGATTGAATCATCCGCTCGATTCGGACGTCCTCAACAATGTTGAGATAGTCTTTCGAACAGCCATGATCCTTGTCTAGACCGTCAGAGGGAGTATAAAGAGCGTGACCAACTTCGTGGCCGACCAGGAGATCGTTGACGTCTTTGCCTTTGTCTTTCCAATTTGGAAGACCGAGAATACGATTCTTCACATCAAAAAAGGCTGTGGAGAAGTTACCATGCTGAACCGAGATATTCTCGTGAGCCAGTAATTTAGCCAGTGTCGATTTGACAATTGATTCGTTCTTCATTCTGTTACAATCCTACACTAACTCTGAGGAATGTAAAACTTATTATAGCGCTGAATTGCTGAGACGTTGACCATCAACAACTTAGGTCATTCTTACTTATAGTAACTAAAGTTCTTTTCCTTGTAAAATTCAATCTTGGACTTAAATTTACCGTCCAGAACGTCCGCCTTGTGGCTAATAATAAAGACATTTGTATTGTCTTCCAGAGTACCAAGAATCTTAATAAGGTTGTCAACACCATCCGTGTCAAGAGACGAATCAAATGTTTCATCCAGAATCAATAGGTTGGTGGATGTAGAATTCTTCATCCGTGCAATCTGACGCCATGTAAAGAGTAGTGCAAGATCGATGCGGGATTTTTCCCCTTCCGAAAAAGATGGATATGTAAAATCATCGCGGTGCCGTGATTTAATCACTTCTTCAAATGATTCGTTTAAATTAAATGAAACAAAGAAGTCAAGAATCTGAAGGTAACCATTAATTAGCTTATTCATGACTGGAAGATACTGGCGAATAATCTTGGTTTTGATACCGGTATCTTTTAGCATCTCCGTCATTGCCTGATTATACGTGCCCTCTTCATAACACTCGTGTTTTGACGTTGCGTGTTTATTACCCACCTCAAGTAAATCAGTGAGAGAACTTTCCGCTTCCGTGATATCCGTCTTTGAAATACTATTCCCTTCGCGCTGAAGGTCATGAATCTGTCTTTGAAGAAGCTGAATTGAATTTGAATTAGTCTGAATTGTATTCGAGAGCCGATTGCACTCCTTTAATCGAAGTTGAATCTCAGCCAATGATTCTTCAATTGTGGATAGCTCCAGGTCAAGTTTACTCTTTCCATCAAGTAATTCTTTTGCACGAGACTTACACGTAAGAGTTCGCTGTGCTTTAAACTCGGGCTCTAGAATCTGAGAACATGTTGGACAGTTATCGTTCTCTTCATAGAATTTTGATTCCTTGACTACACCACGAATATTGCCGCTAATCTGAGTTTCAAATGTAAGGAGAGTCTGTTTCTTCTTTGTGGCCGTATTTAACTCGGCGGTCACATGATCCTGTTTACAGTCCAACTCTTCCTGAGCCGTTTTATTCTGTGTAAAGAGTTCATTGATTTCCTGCGTAATTTCTGCAATCTTCACAAGATCCTTTTCGTGATCCTCGGCATCCCGTTTCTTTAGATCTGAGATATATTTCTGTTGTATTGCAATCTTTTCACGAACAACATCCGCCTCATAAGTTACATGTGCTAGCTGTTCACGAAGCTTGGCCGACTTCTCTTTCAGCAAGACATTCATCTTTGTGAAGATATTAATGTCCAATAGATCCTCAATTACCTCTCTTCGGTGCTGAGAAGGTAACTGCATAAA
>Ga0208974_1000234_pt1 | contig 24176 bp, 27 predicted proteins | sample GreLakmeER15MSRF_FD_187699 | JGI IMG/M metagenome (GOLD analysis project Ga0208974, IMG submission 187699) | Freshwater lentic microbial communities from great Laurentian Lakes, MI, USA - Great Lakes metaG ER15MSRF (SPAdes) | ecosystem: Environmental > Aquatic > Freshwater > Lake | place: Great... | reverse complement strand
GGAGCACAAGGAGCTACGGGTTCACCTGGTTCTAACGGAGCACAAGGAGCTACGGGTTCACCTGGTTCTAACGGAGCACAAGGAGCTACGGGTTCACCTGGTTCTAACGGAGCACAAGGTTCTGCAGGTTCTAACGGAGCACAAGGAGCGTCGGGTTCAACAGGAGCACAAGGAGCTACGGGACCTCAAGGAGGAGCTGGACCAACAGGAGCACAAGGAGCTACGGGACCTCAAGGAGGAGCTGGACCAACAGGACAACAAGGAGCTGCGGGTTCAAATGGAGGACCTGGACCAACAGGACAACAAGGAGCAACTGGAACAGGAACAACAGGACAACAAGGAGCTACGGGTTCACCTGGTTCTACAGGTTCACAAGGAGCACCGGGTCCATTAGCGTGTCCATTACAACTTTGTGACGGTTCAGCGGGAACACCAACATATTCATTCTCAGGAGATACAAATACAGGGGTATACAGGCAAGGTAATAGTGGTACAGGAGCATCATTAGGTTTTTCAATAAATGGTAATGAAAGATTTAGGATGGATGATGGAAACTTCTTAGCATACGCTGACATTATAGCATTCTCATCAACATTATCTGATAGAAGATTAAAAAATAATGTAACTTCTTTATCAAATAGTTTGGAAATCATCAACAAATTAAGACCAGTATCTTACACTTGGGATGAAAAATTAAACAGACAAGGAACTGACTTTGGTTTAATTGCTCAAGAAGTTGAAGAAGTTTTACCAAACATAGTTAAAGAAACTGAAACATTATTTGATGATAAGATATATAAAGCTGTAAGTTATGAAAAATTGATACCATTATTGGTCAATTCAATACAAGAACTTACTGAAGAAATAAACAAATTGAAAGGTGGACAATAACCCACCTTTCAATTATAATATTTAACATTATGGGATTTAGTGAAGAACATATTGAATTAATGAAAACAACCAGAAAATATCTTGAAGATTCTGGTGTGATGAAAGATAAATATAGTTTTGTAAATTACGGTGATAGTGATTTATGGGTTTGTACGTATATTGATTGGGATATGTATTTTACAACAGAAATTAAAAATAAATTTTTGGAATTGGGTGTTAAGTATGACCCAAGACCAAGAGTTGTAAATAATAATTAATATGACAACACCGTCTTCAGGTCAAATATCGTTAGGTGATTTAAAAGCAGAATTTAATAGTGCTGGATTTTCAGCACCATCAGTGGACATTGCATTATCTGAAATGAATTCATTTAATATGTTGAATGGTTTTTATGATACATATGGGTATAGTTTTATCCCTGGGGGAGGTTCTCAAGTACCACTATCAAATTTTTATGACTTACAAGTAGAGTGTTCATCTACTTTTGTAGTTGCAGGTTCAGTTACAGAGTATGATTTGTTTTTACTAACGATAACAAACCAATCTTCTCCGGGCGGACAGAACGGGGCTAATTATCCTGGAAATAATTATTTTAATCCAAATAGTGGGACTATTTCACCACCAACAACAAGTGGGGTTAACATTGTGCATTTTGACCAATTAAGTGCCTCAGTATCCTGTATTAATACTAAAGTTCCGCCAACACCACCATTTGCAAATTTAACAATAGAATACAATAATGGTGGTGGTTTAACGGCTTTTCCAGGCTCACCATTTAATGGGCCGACATTAAATGTAAATTCTGGAACGGTAAGTAATGATGCAAATAGTGCTGGAACACCTATATTTACCGTAGAATGTAGTTAAAAAGATATTTATTATTTTAAATAGTTTAATACTTTTAAAATATGGACTTAAAACCAATTTTTCCACCAAAAGAAGGTATTAATCAAACAAACTATTATTGGTTTGAAAGTGGGTTTACAACACAAGAAGTTGATACCATTGTTAATGGTTCTTTAGAGTATGAGTTTCAAAAGGCGGTTATTATTGATGAAAACAATACTGATAAATTTAGAAAAAGCAACATTAAGTGGTTACCATTTGATTCTAAATGGGAGTGGGTTATTGATAAAATAATGTCACAAGTTACTGAAGCTAACAATACGATTTGGAATTTTGAATTAAAATCAATTATTGATAATATTCAATATACAGAATATGAGGGAAATGGTGGTCATTATGATTGGCATTTGGATATTGGACCAGGAAGTATATCACACAGAAAAATATCAATAGTTATTCAATTATCGGACCCAAATGATTACGTTGGTGGTGATTTACAAATAATGACGGGTTCTGAATATACAACAATTCCAAGAGGAAAAGGTAATGTGGTGGTGTTCCCATCATTTTTATTACATAGAGTCGTTCCATTAACAAGTGGAAATAGAAAAAGTTTAGTTTTATGGGTTGGAGGAGACCATTACAAATAATATGATTATATCGTCAATTATAGTGGATGATTTTTATAATGACCCACACGAAACAAGAGAATTTGCATTACAACAAGAATTTAATGTAGTTGGTAATTATCCAGGATTTAGGAGTAAACCATTTTATAATCAAAGTGTTGTTAATTTAATACAGGACATTGTGTATTTTTCTGGTGGTAAAATAACAAATTGGGCTACAGATGAATATAATGGTGCTTTTCAATACGCAACTCAAAGAGACCGAAGTTGGATGCATTCTGACCAAACAACAACATGGGCAGGTATTTGTTTTTTAACACCTAACGCACCAATCACCGCAGGTACTGGTTTGTTTAGACACAAAGAGACGGGAATACATACAGCACCATTAAAAGGTGATGGAACATACGATTATGAAACGTTAGACAAATTATATTTGGACTCCCAAGACATGACTAAATGGGAAATGACAGATATGTTAGGTAACAAATTTAATCGTTTAATATTATATAGAGCCGATTATTTTCATACATCGTTAGATTATTTTGGTAGAAATTTACAAGACGGTAGATTATTTCAAACGTTCTTTTTTGATACCGAAAGATAAGATTTATGAAAACTAAAAAACCAAGTGCCATTGTTTACAATTGGGACCGTAAAGGTGTATTTGAGATACAATCAGAAATTTATTGTGAAGAAAATTTAATTGATTATGTAATCATTTATTCATTGGATAATATTGATAATTTAATTAAAGATTATTCAAAGTACCAACCTGATTTAATTATTTCATTTGGAAATAGAATTGTTTTAGATTCTAAAATATTAAATTTACGATACATTAATTATGATAAAATTATAAATGATGTTGAATTAGCCAATGAAATTGTAAAACGAGGAACGTTTATTAATTGTGAAAACCCAAAACCACAATTTTCAATTTTTACACCAACATATAATATTGGTGAAAGAATTCTAAGAACTTATGATAGTATTTTAAATCAATCATTTACTGATTGGGAATGGATTGTTGTTGATGACTCAACTGACGACATTACGTGGAACATATTACTTGAGTTAAAAGAAAAAGATTATAGAGTAAAACCTTATAGAATATTTCCATTAAGTGGTGGAAATATTGGATTGGCAAAAAACAGAGCGGCATCATTATGTGACGGAGATTGGTTAGTTGAATTAGACCATGATGACGTATTAACAAAACAATGTTTAGAAGTATCAAACGATGCTATTTTACAATATCCTGACGCAGGTTTTCTATATAGTGATGTTTGTGAAATGTTTGAGGATGGTGGGATGAAAACCTACGACCACGATTTTTCAGGTAATTGGTACGGAAGAAATGATAACTTTTTTGATTTTGGATATGCTGGTCATTCATGGACAAATGTTGATGGTAAAGACCTGATTGCTCATTGGTATCCCGATATAAATCCTTTAACTATAAGATTTAATATTAGTATGCCTGACCATGTAAGAATGTGGGAAAGAAAAAAATATTTGGAGATTGGAGGTCATAACAAAAATTTACCTATTGCCGATGATTTAGAAATAATTATACGAACATTTTTAAACACAAAAATAATTCACGTAAAACAGGTTTTATATATACAATATAATAATAAAAATACTACTGTTGATAATAACGCTATTGATATTAATCGTAGAGCTAGATTAATTAGGGATTATTACGATAAAAAAATTCACGAAAAAATAATTAAAATGGGAAAACATGATTGGAATTGGGTTGAGAATGAAAATTGTTCACAAAAGTTTCAAAATCATATTTTTATTAAAAAGTTTCATAGTGAAGAAGAAATATTAAACTACATTTATAAATAAAAAAAACATGATAAATTTTACTGTAACCGAAAAAGAAATTAACGAATATAATCAAGCACAACCGTTTCCACATATTGTCATTGATAATTTTTTACCACCGTCAATATTGAATGGTGTAATTGATGATTTTAGAAATCATAATGATTGGGGATGGGATAATAGTCAGTACTCGCAACAACACCAAGTTAAAAAGTTTTTTTCGCCTTGGAATGAAAATGGTAGTAATACATTACCAATTAATACAAAATTAATATTAAACTATCTAAACTCTCCTGAAACAATAAGTATGTTGGAGAAATTGACGGGTATCAATGGTTTAATTGCTGACCCAACATTATTAGGTGGTGGAATGCACAAAATTGATTCTGGTGGAAAATTATCAATTCATGCCGATTCAAGAAAACATGCTGTTACGGGAAATTATAGAAGAATAAACTTATTGGTTTATTTAAATAAAAATTGGAATAGTGAGTGGGGTGGTTCTTTACAACTTTGGAATAATGACATGACAACTATGGTTCAAGATATCCAACCATTTTTTAATAGAGTTGTTATATTCAATACTGGTGGAGATACATATCATGGACACCCACACGCTTTAAATACTCCTGAAGGTGTATCAAGAATTTCTTTGGCGTTGTATTATTATACAAAAGAAAACCCTGATACTGATGAAAATAACGTCACATCAGCGGTTTGGAAAGATGTACCAAGTGAAACAAAACAAATTACACCAACAAAAGTTATCAAGGACGGACCAACCATGTGTTTTGCGACCATGTGTAAGAACGAGGAGCATTGTATTCAAAATACTTTAGAGTCAGTTTATAAACATATTGATTATTGGGTTGTATGTGATACAGGTTCAACTGACAGAACTTGTGAAATAGTTAAAAACTTTTTTGAAGAAAAAGGAATACCCGGAGAACTACATGTGGATGAATGGGTTGGTTTTGACCATAATAAAAGTTTAATGATGGAAAGAGCTAAAGATAAAACAGATTATGTTTTACATTTAGATGCTGATGATTTGTTAATAAATGGTTTAGATTTTGGAAAAAATGATATTGGTGACGACGCTTACTTTATGAATGTGACCAGAGGGACTTTAAAATGGATGGCGTTAATTATATTCAATAATAGACTCACTTGGAAATTTTGTGGTGTCGCACACACGACAATAAAATGTAAGGAAAAAGAAAGTTTTACCACTAAAGATATTTCAAATAGGAATTCATACGTCTCAGGTGAAGGTATTGGTTCAAGAGCGTTTGACCCTAAAAAATTCTTATACGATGCCAAAAAATTAAAGAAACAATTTTTTGATACGTTGTTGTCTGACCCTGATGATTTAAACAGTAGGTCGGCTTTTTATACTGGACAAAGTTATCAAGATTACGGTATGTTAGAAGAAGCCATAAAATGGTATAGACTTTATACTAAATTAGATGTTACGTGGTTTGAAGAAATTTTTGAGTGTAACATGAGAATTGCGTATTGTATGATGAAACTTAATTACAAATTAAGTGATATTGAATCTCAAATGTCTTTAGCGATTAATATAGAACCTGATAGAGCGGAACCGTATTATTTTATGGGTAAACATTGTAACGAAATTGGTGAGTACGAAAAGGCTTATAACTATTTGAGAGCAGCCAAATCAAGAGATTATAAAAGTGTTAAAGAAAAATACAGATTGTTTATTCAAGAAACAATGTATGGTATCTACAACAATGATGAATTATCGGTTGCTTGTTTTTGGAGTGATAGGTTTGATGAAGGATATAAATACCTTTTAGAAATATTAAATGATGAAAGATTTAGTAGTTCAAAAGATAGATTACTAATTAATCAAAAACATTTCCAAGATAGAATGGGTGTACTCCATAATTAAAGAAAAATATTTTTGTTTGATAGATAAGATAATACACCATTATCAAATTCTAATTTTTCTTCTTGTGTAAAATACTCAGATGAAAGGTAGTTGTAGTAACAAAGATATTTGTTAATACAAAATGAGTTTTGACCTAATTTTTCGGCAAATGTACCATCACCGAAATAGTTTTCGTCAAATCTTAATGTTGGGTTAAATCCGTATCTCCACATATAACTGCCTTGGTCCATAGCTCTAAACACCATATGTTCTGTAGGTCTTAATCTCATAGAATTATCGTTCCATAACTGACCCCAACTCAAAATGTTATGGTTGTTATTACAGAAAGGTTTTACGTTTTCATACCAATTTGGATGGATAATGTTGTCATCATCCAAAACATAAACCCAATCAGAGTTAGTTAGTTTCAAGTTATCTAAAGCGTAATTGATATGAGGTTTACCATAACCACCCGTTATATTTTTAGGTCTAAAAATAATATCACCATAAGGTAAAATTTCGTCATTGTGGTTTGAATCATATACAACAACCCAAATACATTCATCAGGTATTGTTTTGGAAATTTGTAATAGGTGTTGTATTCTACTACAGGGGGTAATAATATAGATACTCATAAATATAATGATAGGTTAAAACGAAATATTATCTATTTTTTATTTGTAAATAATTTCTATAATTAAGTTATGGATTTTAACGAAAGTGATTTATTGACGGCACAAGATGCTATGAATTTATTGAAGATTGAACAATTGGATTATTCTGTTGTGAATACAACAGATGTTTTTCATATTAAAGAGATTTACCTTAAGTCAAGAAAATATAGGGGTGGGACGGCTTGTGAGGTTGGTAGTTTAGGTGGACACGGAACATTTTCATTGTGTTTGGCGGGTCTTAATGTTACATCATACGACAATGATGGACACAAAGGATTTAAAGATAAAAGAGAGAAATTATGTAAAGATTTTAAGGTTAATTGGATTGTTCAAGAAGGACTTTACGCATTAAATAATGAAACAAAATATGATGTTGTATTCCACGACTCATATCACTTTGAAGAGGTAATTCCTGAGTTAGTTGCGTTTTGGTTTTACAAAGTTAAAGATGATGGAATGTTAATTGTCCATGATGTTGAGACCTTTAGTCATGAAAGATTTATGTTCTTAATTGGGAATCCAAGGTTTGAAAGAACCAAAGATGTTCACGGTAGAGAACTTGGTACTTACTACAAAAATTGATGAATACTACTGAATGTGATATTTTAATTATTGGTGCTGGAATCACAGGACTATCACTTGCATCTTTTTTAGCGACCGACAACTATCTTATAGTTGATAAAGATTCTGAGGTTGGGGGATATTGCAAAACAACAATTAGAAACGGGTTTGTTTGGGATTATTCTGGTCACTTCTTTCACTTTAACAATCAAGAAATTAAAGATTATGTGTTAGAAAACATTGAATGTGATATCAAGACAGTAAAGAAAAAAAGTCACATATCTTACAAAGATAGGTATATTGATTTTCCATTTCAAAATAACATACACCAACTACCCACAAATGAGTTTATTGAGTGTTTATACGACTTGTATCATCGTGAAAATGAAAAGGTTAATACATTCACAGATTATGTAGTTAATACCTTAGGACACTCAATATGTGATAAATTCATTATACCATATAATCAAAAACTTTATGCTTGTGATTTGAACAAATTGGATTACGATGCCATGGGAAGGTTTTTTCCAAAACCTACAATGTTTGAAGATTTATTGTCTGAATTAAGAAACAACAAAAAAACCGAATCTTATAATGATACTTTCATTTATCCCACAGGTGGGAGTATTGAATTTGTTAAGTCATTGTATAAACGAGTTAATGAGAAAAATGTTTTGTTAAATACCAAAATTATTGGTATTGACCTTGAAAACAAAATTGCTCAAACAAACAACGGTTACATAAAGTTTAATAAATTGGTGAATACAATGCCGTTTGATACATTTATGGAATTGACAGGTAAAAAGGTTGACCACCTATCATCAAATAAAGTTGTTGTATTTAACTTGGGGTTTGACCTACCGACAAACATTGAATCAAATTGGGTTTATTATCCAGGTGATGAAATATTCTATAGAGTTGGATTCTACAATAACATCTTTAATACTGACAGAATGAGTCTTTATGTTGAAATTGGGATGGAGAAAACTGATGAAGTTATTGAGGGGGATTTATTGAAAAAGATATTAGAAGATTTGATTAAAGTGGGGGTTATAACTAATCATACTTTGGTTGACCATCAAATGATTATTATGAACCCAGCGTATGTTCACATTACCAAAGAATCAAAGGAGATTTATAATGATTGGGGCAAAAAAAATAACCCATCAGGGTTATTTTCTATTGGTAGATATGGTTCTTGGACTTATTGTTCTATTGAGGACAACATCCTTCAGTCAAAAGAACTATCAGTAAGATTGGTATGATTTTTCTTCAACAAATCCTGAAGAATATTTCAAATTGATTTCTTTTTTAATTTTAGCACGAACATCATTTGTGTAATAAACTGCACGAGCCAATTTAATAAAGTCATCATCAAATTCTTTAATTCTTTCTTTATCCCTAATATTATCTTCAATTACCCAAAGTTCTTTGTTAATTGATAATAGCTCCAAATACTCAGGTGATTCTGTTAAAATACCCAAATCATTCTCAACTACAGATAAAAGATAATTGTATTCTTTTACAATGTTATCCAATTTAATTGGGTCAGTAATGTTTTCTTTCTTAATTTGAAGGATTGTTAACTTATCAACAATTTCTCCGTGTGATACTTCTATATTCATATTTTTATTTTATTAGGTGTTGTATTTTATTTATAACCATTTCAGGTGTAATTGATTTGTGACATTCAAATTGTCTTTCAGTACCTTTATGTTCAGGACACCAATTCCAATCGCCTTTATCAAATTTAAACATTGGATTATTCCAACAACCATTACATACTTCAGGGTTTGTAATACGAGTACAGTTTAATGTAAACTCATGGTCTGGTTCTGTAAAGTTGGATACCATAACAACATGTTTTCCTAAACCCCAACTTAACCAAGACAATCCACTTGATAGACCTATTACAAATTCGCTATGATATATTGTGTTCATAGTGTTCATCATTGAATCATCTTTCAAATTTTGGACACCATCAACTTTATCACCATCTTGTGAAATATTGATTATTTTATAACCACAATCAATTAAATAACGAGCAAGTATTGTCCATCCATTTGGATAATTCCATAACTTACATCCTGCGGTAGAATTGGTTGCGATACAAACATACTTTTCTTGTGTTGGTCTTGATTTGGGTTCAAAATAAACATTGGATTTAATTTCTTTAAAAGGTAATCCCAATATATTTGTGATTGCTTTTTGTAGTGGTATGGATGATGGGTATTCAGGTTCAAGATTATTGTCATAGAACCAACCAATTTTAAACATTCCATGAATATTATTAACAACACTACCTGGTTGTACAAATTTAATATTTGGATATGATTTCTCAAAAAGAAAGTTTTTAAATGTTGAAACCACAACTTCACAATTATGTTTTACTCTAAATTGTTCACAGTAAGGTAGCCAAGAAATTGTATCACCCAATGATGATGAATCAAAGCATATGAATACTTTTTTATTGTTAAAATTAATATCTTCTTCTTTTATTAATCTATCTTTATGATATATCTTGTACTTAATACCGTTAAAATATTGACGAGATAATTTAGAATACATATCACTTTTTAAAGTTGTTTTATATATTACCTTGTTTGAATTGTCAATAATTTCAACTGTAAATAAATCATCTGAATCTGATTTAATTTCTAAGTAAAACCCATTTACGTGATGCCAGTTAACATCTACTGATGGACCAAATGTGTCACCAAAAGATGTTATATATTTTTTCTTAAAATCTAATCCTGATGGTGATGACATATCATATTCTATGTCATTTATTTTTAATGTATTCATAATTTATTTAATTTTTTTAGATGGAACACCAACGTAAGTCCCTGGTTCTTCTATATGTTTTACAACTGTTGAATTTGAGCCAATTGTAACTAAAGAGTGTATTGATATTTTTTCTTTAACTGAACTATTAGTACCAATATAAACACAATCGTTAATTTTTACATTACCCGAGACTATTGACCCTGGCATGGCACTAAAGTAATCACCAATTTCACAATCATGCCCAATATGATTACTTCGGTTTAAAATTGAGTGTTTACCAATGTTAATATTTGTTGTTAATATTGAATACGCGCCAATAAAACTACCTTCACCAATATTAATATCATCATCCATAATTAATGCTGTTGGATGTATCCAAGTAAAATATTGAGTTTCTTTAGGTAATCTTTGTATAATGTCATACCTATCTTTAGAATCTGAGATTGCGACCATTAAAATATATTCTTTTGGATTAAATTCTGATAGTGGTTTTGTCCCATATACAACATATTTGTCATCAACAAAACAAGTTAATTTAACACCCATTTGGGACATAACTTCTTTTGCGTGACCACCATACCCAACAAGCGCTTTTTTCATTGTTTATATATGTTAAATTTTGATAAATCAGGGTAGGGTAATTCTAAATCTTGATTTTGTTTTTTACTACCATCAATATTATAAAATTGGTTCATTAATAATAAACCACGAGTTGCAAGTTCTGGCATCATATAAAAATTCCAACCCAACATATCAAAATTATCATCATGGTATGAACACTCTCGTCTTCCACTATATCTAGCTCTTTTGAACCATAAATATGCCTCGTAGTTGTCGGTTAGTATTGCACCACCTTTACTTAATTTGAAGTGTTTATATGGTCCTGTAAACGAAACACACATATGTGTATTTGGTTGATACATATCTGCGGTAAACCTAAGAGCCGAATCCCAAACATTACTACCTACCAAGTTATAAGCTCCCGTTATTGTCTTACCATCAACAGGTTCAAAATCAACTTTAAGTCCGGCATGAATAATTTCACAAGGTACCGATGGATATGTTCTTGATGGTATTTTTATGGTATCTGTATTGATACTTTTTTTTATATTTTTTTCGTAATATAATGATAAAAACAATGCGTTAGATTGGTTATCCACTGTTACTACGTATGGTGCTCCAGTATAGTCCGATAAAGACTTTTCAAAATCTTCAGTTACTTTGTAAATCCCATTTGCCATATATTAATTATATTTTTTGAAAAATGGTTATACAATCAGTACCATCCCAAGCACCCAAAGGCTCAAACTTTATTGCTTTTTGTTCTACAACCATCATATTGTGATTCTCAACTAAACTTTTAAATATTTCAGGAGTCATAGATGCTCTTCCTGCATAATTTAAAAAAGATAAATCTTCACCACCATATAACCAAGAGTGATGGATATAACCTTTACCACCAACTTTTAATACTCTGTAAATTTCAGACAAATAGTCATCAATAACATTTTTATGTATGTGAACAAAAGAATCAAAAGAAAAAATTAAATCCTGTGAATTATCCCTAATATTCGGTAAATTATTTCCATTATTTACAAAATAACCCAATACATGATGGTCTAATTTTTCTTTTGTTTTTTCAATACAATTTTCATTTAAATCAACAACTAATAATTCTGATGCTAAAATTGATAAAAATTGAGTAATTCTACCATGACCTGGAGCAATCTCTAATATTTTTTTATTTCTAAATTCTTTTATATCATCAAAAATGTGTTTATTCCATAAATTTTCCGTAGTCCCAAAAGATTTTGACCATTCATGTCCTCCTTCTGACCACATAGATTCATCGTTCCACAGTCTTTGCTCATCAATGTTTTTAAAATTCTGTTCCATATTTTGAATATAATGATAAGTTTATTTTTCTAAATAATCTAACACCGAATATCCTTCTTTTTGATGAACAATTGGTGAAGAGCTAACTAATACATCAAGTCTATCGTGACAAATCCACCCTAACCAAAAATCTGGCGAGTGCCATGGAACATTATTAATGCAATTAATAATATCTTCTTTTTCTGATTTCATTATCATATATGTGGTGCCTAACAAAAAATGGGGTGCTTTTAACCAATCCCCAATTTTAGTTGTCATTCCCCACCAATCAATACCTGAAATGTGAAATGGACCTGAATAACTAATTATTTTTGTGTCCAAAATTTGTGACATGTTAAAGGACTCAATAACTTTATTATAAAAATCTTGTGGTGATAAATTAGTAAATGAATCACCTTCGGCAATTATGAGTGCGTCAATGTCGTCCGTAAAGTTTTCTAAAATACCTTGAGTATGTGCTTTATACGCACCATAATGACCATAGGTTAAAACAGGTGGTTTGTTTTCAAGTTCTTTTGACGAATTTAAAATTTCAGGGTCCATACAATTATCGTATGGCAATTCGGTTCTGTTTACTTTAGTATAACGAGGTACATAGTCAAAAAAAACATCTTTCATATTTTCCCAACACAATATTGAAAATTCTTGTTTTGATACCGTAGAATTCCATTTGTCTAAAGGAATATCTTCAGGACTATTTGGGTCCATTAATAAATGAACCACACGTATTTTTGGTGTTTTAACCTCTTCAATTTCAATACCTAATATTTTTAACAAATGTCTACTATCTTTAATGATATCTCCTGTTAGATAAAATATATTATCTTCATTATCATATTTTCCTTTATATGTTGGTAAATTAAAAATCATAGTAGGTTTGGAATACTCTAAAGATTCTTTAATTGATAAAGGGTTTAATTCTAATCTTGAGGTAAATAAATGGATATCACAAGCTTGGGTAAATGAATCAACATCATTTCTTTCACCCCAAACAATACAATTATCAGGTTTTGTCTCCATAATTGGTTTCCAATAGTCTATGAAATTACCTGCTTGGTTTCCTATAAAATGAAATTTTACCTTATATTTTTGTAAAATTCTGGCAATTTCAAAAGCGTAACCTTGATTTTTACCATGTGTGAATAAACCAATATTAATTATGTGTTTATATTCGGGGTCTAAACCTAATAAATTTTGATTATGTTCTTTGTTGGGCATTTTTTTATCTATGGGATATTCAATTAAATCCATAGGAACTCCCATATCTTTGAATACTTCTAATGAATGTGGTGATACAAATATAAATTTATCTGGTAGAAATTTCTTCCATTCAGGTTTTGTGTAAGAACAATGAGTTGTTTCAAATATTTTATATTGTCTTTCATTAGAATAAAGACGTTTCATAATATGTGTTGGAATAAAAGTTTCAGAAAACTCTTCAATCATAATGTGGTCAACTTTGTGGTCTTCAATTATGTTGAATAAATCATATTCTTTGTTTTCTGATAATGAAATGAACTTATTACCAATCATGTCAATAACTCTATTTCTTTGAACTACAAAGGCCCAAGCAATCATCTCCCACTCAACTACAATGACATTATAGTAATCCTTAAGTAGTTCTACCTTTTTAGCCACAACTTGAGGACATCCTCCTGTTGACATATGTGGTGTTAATATTAATAATGTTTTCATATATGAATACTACTACTGTTTAATGCTGAGTTATAATACTCAAATTTATTTTTAAAGTCTAAATCATTGAATTCTAAATGTAAAATTTTTTCATTATTTTTTAATACAATAACATGTTCAACATCGTAAAAATTTTCTAATAAACTTATTATTCTCCAATTTCTTGGTTTAATTATACCTAAATTATGTAATTTGTTATTAACAATTACTTTGATATCATATTCTGAGTTAGTATTATTATAACTTACAAATTTTAAATTTTTATCTTTTGGGTCAAAAAAAGGTACATTCCAATTAGAACGATTTTCATGAACAATATTAGTTTCAATACCATTTAATTTTAAATCATTATAATTTTTTTTAATATATTTTTTCTGATTACTAATTTGATTATATAATATATTTTCAGGAACTTTTGGGTAAACACCAAAATAAGATTTTTTAAAAATCTCGTCATTACATTCTTTCCATTCATCAATTATTGAATTTGTTTTAAAAGAAAAAAATGCACCAACAAGTTTGTGTGTATCTTCCGTGTTGTATATTACGTAATCGTAATCATCTAATAATTTTGAATTTCCAATTAATTCTTTATCATCAGTTATGTTGGTATCATATTCAATATAATGTATTTTATTGTATTTTAAGCCTTTAGCAATTGATATTGATGGTATTATTAAATCTAAAATTGCTTTAATGGTATTACCACTTCCAATGTAACTACTCCATATAACATAGTTATCAAAAGGACAGAAAAACCCATTTTGTCTATATTCAATATCTGTTAAAATAACATTATTTTTATCGTAATAAAAATAATCAAAGTAATCAAAAAAGTGGGTATCCAATGGTGTATGAGATGAAACTAATATGTCATACTTGTCTCTAAACTTTTGCAGTTGTTTTAAAAAATCAAATAAAATTTCTTTTTTTTCTTTATTTGGACAATATGCGGTTATTAAAATTAAATCTTTATTCATCTTTATTTATAATTCTTTTTATTCTTTCTAATTTAGTTCCCGTATTACCACCGGCATGATATACGTATTTTATTTCACCATCTTCCCAATATCTGTGGTAAGAATATGGTAATATTATAATATTGTCTAATTTAATTAAGGTTTCAATATCATCAATATTTTTATTTAAAATGTTTTCACCACCTTGAACTGTAAATTTATCGTAAATTAACTCATCTAATCTGGATTGTTCATGAAAAAAGGTAAATCTATAATCTTTTGGTTCTGACCAAAGTGTGTTTAACATATTATTAGACCATTCACTATTTTTCCAAATCATAAATCCTGTGGTTGTGTGAGTCCACATATTACCACTAACTCGGTCCATCTCTAATTTAGGTATAACTAAATCAACACCATCATTAATTAAGTCTTCAATCTTAATGTCCTGATTAACAAATACCGCATCTGCGTCAACCCAAACAACATAATCATATAATGGAAGATATTTTTTTAAAACATCAATCTTAATCCAAGTTGGGTGCCAGTTAGAATAATCATCATTTTTTACAATTTCTTTAATATATGAGTAACCATGTTTGTTTGAATACTCGTGATGATTTAATGATGCAAAATCACCATAATCACACTTACCATAATCGTCCCATCTAATGTGGTCTGTATATGATGTTATAATACAAATTCGTTTCATCTTTTCCAAAAAGTTAATGTTCTTAAATCACCATTTCCATGATACACCGTAAAATGGTTAAAACCCAAATTGTCCATTCTATTAATAAAATTAGATTGGAACACATCAAAGTCATCATTTGTTTTATGAAATTCTGCGGCTAAACATCTTAATTTATTTAAATTATCATTAGTTATTGCTGTTAAAACATCAACCTCACCACCTTCAATATCAATCTTCATAAAATCAATTTTGGTTTCCATATCTTCAAATATTTCATTAATACCAATAATTATAACTTTTTCTGAGTGAATAATATGTCTTTGGTTTAACATTAAATCTTGGTCTTCACTTGTTCCACCACCAATGTGTGTAAAATCTGTGTGAATCCTAAATGTTGTAAAACCATGTTTACCACCAACAGCATTTTTATATACTATTGTTTTAGGTCCAGCATTTTTTATTAAACAATTAAATGTTGGTGTTATTGGTTCAAATGAAATTACTTTGGAGGCGCCTCTATTTTCGGCCCTATGGGCAAAAACACCTATATTTCCACCCAAATCTAAAACAACATCACCTTCTTCTATATAACAACCATATCTTTCATAATCACAACCTAAATCATCGCAAACATAATGATTAAACATTTCATACCATTGATAGTTATTTGCGTCAAATTTTCCATTAAAATAATCATTAGTACTGAATTCTTTATTTTCTTCTTCTAAATTTCTTAAAATTTCATCACCGTTAGGACTTAACGTCCAAAATAATTTATTATCCATTATTAATATTCTTAATTAGTTCTATTACTGAATCAACACCAGGGTGACATTCAAATGTTTTTTTATTTTCTAAACAATTAATAAGTGGTGGTACACCTTGAATATTACCCCACTCTTTAACACTATGTTTCATATCAGAACAACAATGTAAATTACAACCTCCTAAAACATATGATAGTTTATAATCTTGAGAACCTTGTCTATATGGTTTTCTAAACTCAGGTTTAATTGCACTACCTAACATAATAATTTCGGAATCGGTAGTACCCGCTAAATGTAATAATCCTGAGTCCATCGTAACAAAACATAATGACTTATCAATCAAATGCCAAGCCTGAGATAAACTTGTCTTATTCATTAAATTTAATCCGTTTTGAATGTTAAAGTTAAAGATTGGTTTATTAATATTAAAAAATCCTTTTTCTGAACTATCTTTTCCAATTGATACAACTGAGATACCCAAGTCATTTAATTTTTTTGTTAATCTCATCCAATTAGATGATGACCAAGTCCTGTTTGCCCAAGTTTGAACTGGATGAATTAGAACATATTTTTCAGGTAAACCTTCAATGGGTTCATACTTTTTAGGATAATAGTTACATTCCATCTCATCAGGTGATAACATGAATCCTAAACTAACTGCATGGTATTGACGAATATCAATACGAGCATGTTTATACTCAACATCTCTTTCAGTTTTATTTCCTAAAATATCAAAAGTCGTATGAACAATAAATTGCTCCCTTAAGTGACTTACGTTAATAGTATTTGGATGATATGTTTTTTCAACATAAGGATTACCTTCAAATATTTCAGGAAAATGTGTTACAACATAAATCTTTTTACCATAACTTTCATATAACTTACGAACTGTTGGTGTTGAACATAAGGTATCTCCCATCGCATAACACTCAGATAAATTTAAAAAAACTTTTTTATCCATATTAATTTTTTATAATAAAATGTCTAACGTATGTCCACCAACTGTACCCTGTATGTTTACCAATAACACTTAAATATTTATTTATTTGAACTTGTAATTCATTTTCTTTTTGTTCGTTGGTTTCGTGGTAATTCTGATTTTGATAGTAAAACATCATTTGTTTCCCTTTTGTTTTTTGTAATACACTATCCAAATTACTTTCATTATAATAGTTCAGTGAGTAAAGGTGTATTTCAGCATCGGCATCATTAAACACTAAATCAATATCATAGTATAAGCTTTGTAAAGTTTCTTTCTGACCTTGAGATAATACTCTTGACCATAACGATACCTTTTTACCTCTTACGGTTTTTAAGTCGTATGAACCCAAGGTTGATGTTTCAAGATAAATGTCATTAAACATCTTATCAACTCCGCCATCACTTTGATTAAGTTTATCTAAAGCTATTTTAAAATTATTGTTAAAGTTTGCAGGTACTATCTTACGATGAGATTCAGAATCATCTCTTAGATACCATGTATATAATGGTCTTGGAATGTGTAAGTATTTCCCAAATGAATTGGACCAAAATATATGATAACTATCCTCAGCACACGCCAACATATCATCAACATCAAATGATGGAATAATGTTTTTAAACCCTCTCAAATGACCAAAACAACTATAACTAATGTTATTTAAGTAATCGCAAGATGGGTGATACTGTTTAATTTTATTTGACATAATATCATTGTTTATTACATATGAAATAGAATGTCTTGAATTGTCACTTTCATTAATTTTGATAAAGTCAGATGATACTAAAGAAACATCATCTTTACCTTGTAAGAAAGTATTGTACACGTTTAAGAAATTTATGTCAAAATCATCATCGGCATCTATTAAAATAATCCAATCAAATGTTTCATCAAAAAACTCATTTGGTTTCCAATACATTTGTTTTTTTTCCGATTGTTCATAGTAACCAATTTTATGTTTTAACGGACTTTTTTCTAATCGTTTTAATACTAAATTTTTAGTATTATCATTTGAATAGTCATCAGTTATGTGCCACTCAAAATTATCATAATTTAATGATTCTATTGACGTAAAAATTTTATCAATAAATCTTTCACAATTATAAAAAGTTGTGTAAATTCCAAATTTCATAATTTTATTTTATTATCCACCAACTTTGAAAAAAATCATCATCGGTTGTAATATTAACTTTATAGTTGTTTTCTTCACAAAATTCATCAACTGCTGGGTTAACACCAAAAATACCATTGTAAAAACCATTTGCGGTGTAAATATAGTGGTCTTTTCCATTTGGGTGGTGTATCGGTTGACTATACCAATCAATATCAAGATAATCGTGACCTGAGAATAAACCACCTTTTTTTAATTTTGGAAACCAAAATTTAATATCATCTTTTACATAATCATATGCGTGATTGGCATCTATATAAATAAAATCAATTGATTCATCTAAGAACAATTTTGAGGATTCTTCCGAGGTCGCCCTAATCATAATACCTCTATCTTCCAACCCTGTTATGTTTTTCATAGTTTCCATGTAAGCATTTGAGTGACCATGTTGATTACTGGCATCTTCATAGCCTTCATCTAATCCTCTCCAAACATCAACCATGTATAAAGTCCCATTCCAAGAATTTAGTATCTCTTTAGAGAATTCACCTTTGAATACTCCAATTTCCACACCTTTACCGTTTGGATATAGTGTGTTTAATTTATTTAGTAAGTTTAATCTTGTATTTTCCATTTTAATTTAAATTTATTGCAAATAATATATTATCGTATTTATAAACCTTGAAGTTATTATCCATTAGTTTTTTGTGTACAAAACTGTCAATTTCATCACCATGAGTTTCAATAACTAATTTACTAATACCCTTTAGATTTTTTTCTGTAATTGTTTTAAAAAGTTCAAACTCAGAACCTTCGCAATCAATTTTCATGTAATTAATGTCTGAGTTAATTTGTTCAATCAATGTATTAATATTGATTGACTCCACATCAACTTTATTTGATTCCCTACCAAACATGTCACCATATGTTGTAACACAATTTGTTGCCGAAGCATCCGAATCAACAAACATACTTATAATTCCATTAGTTTCACCAATTGCTTTATTTATTGGTTCTACATTTGGAAAATCATTTAATAGTTTTTTTATTTGTTCATATGAGTGTTTAACAGGTTCAACACTATAAACTTTAGATGCACCTTTCTGTAAAGCATTTAATGTAAAAAATCCTTTATTAGCTCCAATATCTAATACAACATCACCTTTCTCAACAACACAAGATGGTTCTTTTTCGTAATCACCATTTATGAATATCTCCCAAAATGTTGGGTAATCATACCCATCCAAATAATCTAATGTGTATTTTTCATCATTAATAATTAAATCCATTCCACCTGAATAATATAATCTTTTTTTACCTTGAAATTCGTCATTTAAGTAAAAGTATAAATCAATGTCACCAAGATTTTTAACTTTTCCTGGTATCGGAGCCCACCAATAATTCCCATCAGATAAATGTTTACATTGATTTGTAAATTTATCTCTTATTAATCCTGTACTTACATCTTTAATTACAATACTGACAACATCATTTGTAGTTTTTTTGAAATTAAAATTAATTCTATCTTCATCATTATCAGGTAACAATTCAAAGAATTCTAAGTATTTGTTTTCTTCTTGAAATTGAATTATTTCTCTTAATTTATCAATTACTTTATCAACATGTGGATGACATTCAAATGTTGGTTTATTCTCAGAACATTCTGTAAGTGGACCAACTGCATTTATATGATTCCACTCTTGAACATTATATTTCAAGTCGCTATTACAAAATATGTTACATAAACCACCAACAAAGTCGTACTTATAATTTTGAGTATTGTTTCGGTAAGGAATTCTTAGTAATGGGTGAGTCGCACTCCCAAGTTGTAGGATGTGTGTGTCGGTACAACCTGCAATGTGTAGTGGACCTGTATCCATAGTAACGATAACAGATGAACCTTTAATCACTTGGTACATTTCTTCTAACTCTATTATGTTAGTTAAATCTAAACCATAAAGATTATTTAATTTAGGACACGCCTTTATTAATGGGTCAATACTAATTGAATTATGAAGTTTTTCAGAATGGTCTTGACCAATTAATACGGTGAAGATTTTATTCTCAGACAACCAATCAATTAGTCTTTGCCAATTTTTAGTATCCCAAGTCCTATTTGCCCAATTTTGGGTAATATGACAAACCACATATTTTTCGGGTAAGTCATACGACAACTCAACGTGGTCGGGATTATAATCATATCCCATTTGATGTGGTATTAATTGAAATCCCAAATCCATGGCGTGTAGTTGTCTTGTATCAATATGTGAAAACTTTTTTTCAATACCATTGTTGTCTTGTCTTCCAGCATATGTGAATGATTCATATTTGACCACATTGGATATGTCCAAATTGTTATATTCGTCAAAACTTAAACAACTGTTAACGTATGGATTGTTTTTAAAAATATGTTTTTTGTGTGTTACGATATTAATCTTTTGGTTATGTGATTGTGATATGTAACGTAATGTTGGTGTTGCAGCTAACGTGTCACCAAAACTTTTACTGTGAATTAAATAATATATGTTGTTCATGTTTTAATTTTTTTTAATAACCCAACTACTGTCAGGGTATCTTGTTATTGAATGTGTTTTACCAAAATAATCATTAACTGCGTATAGAACATCAATACCTTCAATGTAATCATGTCCCGCCAAATAACCACCATTTTTTATTTTAGGTAACCAAGTTTTGATGTCATTTATTACATCGTCATACCAATGAGATGCGTCAATATAAACTAAATCAAAATGTTCGTCAGGAAACATATTGGACGCTTCTTCACCTCTCATATGTAACTTATCAATATGAGAGTAATATGATTTCATATTATCAAACAAGTCCATGGCTTGAAATATAATTCCATCATGATTCCAATCTTCCCAAGTATCAATACAATATAATTTTTTACAATATAGTGCAAACACTTCGCTACTAACACCTGCGTAAGAACCTATTTCTGCAATTGTAAAATCGGGTTTAATGATATCATTACATAACATAAACAAACCTTGGGTCCTATTCACACCACCTTCATCATCTTTTAAACCGAACATTCTGTATGCGGTTTCTAAATACTGTCGTCTATTGTTGGTATCCATAATTTTTGAATATAAAAATAATCATTTAAATAAACAAAGTAAAATGGTATTTATATTTGAATGCCAAACGCAATAAAATATAATGTAAGTGCTGAAACACTAGCACTGAAGAAAGGAAACTTTTGGATTGGTACTGGTGATGTTGGAAAAGGACCGACTAGTTCCACAGGATATTATAATGGAATAACGCCACCATCAGGAGGTTATACAATATATTTAAATAAAGCCTCAGGTGGACCATCTATATATACGGTTACAAGTGACGCTCAATTAATATCACTTACAAATTTAATTGCCGGTGCGTCATATACAACAATCACCCAATGTTTAACCTATTATGCGGGACAAACAGATAAAATGGTTCTTAACTTAGATTATGGTGCGTTACAAACAACTGATTTAACATTTTGTCTTGACGCTGGATTTACAGCTACACAAAGTAACTCATCAACTATTACAGATTTAACATCTAACCAATACATTTTTAATTACGAAGGTACCGTATCTACAACAACAAGTAACGGAGGTGCATTATATTTGAACAGTGGTAGAGTTTACAGAGATAGTTTGGGATGGTATGGTAATTATACAATTTCGTTTTGGGTTAAAATGACAAGCATTCAAAGTGGTTACTTTTATACTGAAAGTTTTAGAGGTGAAGGTGGGTGCGCAAGAATTTATTCTACTATGGACGGAAATGGTTCATTTTATTATAATGTTTGGGATAATTCATCAATTGGTCCTTTTGGTCGTGGTTCATTTTCAGTTGGAACAACTACAAATGTGCAGGATGGTAATTGGCACCAAATAACATGTGTGTGGTCAAATGGTGCTTCAAACCAAACAAGAGGAATTTATGTGTTTGTTGATGGAGTACAAGAAGGATATACAGATATGATTGGAAATGATGGTTCTTATTCTTCAATGCATTTAGGTGGTGTTACAGGATGTTTAGGGACTTATACGTTCAATTGTTATTTAGGACCAGTAGCTCAGTATAACAATGTTGCATTATCCAATAGTCAAATATTAAAACTGTATAACGCTTACTCAAGTAGATATTAAATATGGAAATAAAAGAAATAAATGGAGAGTTTCAAGTATACGAAAACAATGTATTACTATACACAGCTAAGACTTATGACGAAGCTGATTGGTTTATAAAATGGAAAAAAAGACCAGATGCTGGAAATCCTGAAAATTGTATAAATTGTTAAAATGCCAAACTCAATAAAATATAATACAAGTACCGAAACATTAGCCCTCAAAAAAGGAAACTTTTGGATAGGAACAGGAGACGTTGGAAAAGGTCCAACATCCACCACAGGTTTTTATAATGGTATAACTCCACCATCAGGAGGATATACAATTTATCTTAATAAAGCGTCAGGTGGACCGTCAATATACGTTGCATCAAATGATGCTCAATTAATCTCACTAACAAATCAAATAGCCCAGTCTAGTCACACTACAGTTGCTCAATGTTTAAATTACTTTGCGGGTCAAAGTGATAAATTCGTTTTAAACTCCGATATTGAGAATATTGTTACGGATAAAATTTCTCTTTGTCTACTACCCCATAATACTATATCTTACCCAAAAGGTGGTGGTAGTTGGTACGATATTATAAATGGTTTAACATTGACTTCATTTGGTACACAAACGCCATTCACGACAATGGGAGGAGCTTTAGGGTTTAGTTTTAACGATTCAGGTTATTGGCAATGCACTTCCAATTCAAATTTAGTTGATTTGGGTGGTGATTGTACTGTGATATTATGGATATATGGGGCTCAAGGAGGCTCAAGAAGAACAATATTTGAAAAAGCAGGAACAATATATCAGTCTTATGAACAAGAATTAGCAATGACATGGGAAGTTGATGACAACCTTAGTTATTATAGTAGATATAATGAGTACGATTATGCGGGAACTGAAGTAACGGCAGCTGATGCATGGACAATGATATCAATAAAAATGTCCACAGGAAAAACATCTGCCGCTAGAACTGGATTTAGAAGTAAAAACGGTAGTAATTGGGTTCAAGATTATGTTTCAAGAAGTAATACAGCATTGGTAGCGGCAGGTGATTTAAGAATTGGTACAGGTTATTCAGGGGTTTGTTATCAAGGTGGTATAGGTAGCGTTTTGTGTTATAACAAAATGTTATCTAATGCTGAAATATTACAAAATTATAACGCAACTAAATCAACATACGGATTATAATATGAGAACATTTATAAATATGGATTTTAACGGAACCCAATGGTGGGTTGAATATAATGAAGATGGTGTTGATAAAAAAGAATACTTTAACACTAAATCTGAGGCCACAAGTTTTTATAAAACATTTTTTTAATGCCAAATGCGATAAAATATAATGTAAGTGCTGAAACATTGGCATTGAAAAAAGGGAACTTTTGGATTGGCACGGGTGATGTTAGTAAAGGACCAACATCTAATACTGGTTATTATAATGGAATAACTCCACCATCAGGCGGTTATACAATATATCTTAATAAAGCATCAGGTGGACCAAGTATCTATACAGTTACAAGCGACGCCCAATTAATATCACTTACAAACACAATTGCCGGAACTTCATATACAACTGTCGCTCAATGTTTGACATACTATGCGGGACAAACGGATAAAATGGTTCTTAACTTAGATTACGGAGCATTACAAACAACAGATTTAACATTATGTGTTGACGCTGGTTTTACTGCATCAATAAGTGACTCATCAACTATAACAGATTTAACATCTAACCAATATATTTTTAATTACGAAGGTACCGTATCTACAACAACAAGTAACGGAGGAGCATTATATTTGAACAGTGGTAGAATT
>Ga0208974_1000232_pt1 | contig 24250 bp, 28 predicted proteins | sample GreLakmeER15MSRF_FD_187699 | JGI IMG/M metagenome (GOLD analysis project Ga0208974, IMG submission 187699) | Freshwater lentic microbial communities from great Laurentian Lakes, MI, USA - Great Lakes metaG ER15MSRF (SPAdes) | ecosystem: Environmental > Aquatic > Freshwater > Lake | place: Great... | reverse complement strand
ATCTAATCACCGTCGTCAGAAAGCCGGGCGTAGACGAGGTGTCGGATATTGCGTACTTGCCAAGAAGAAACTGTTGCGAGGTAAAGAAGAGTCTGCCCCCAGTCTCAAAAGCCATGAACTGATTGTCTCCTGCGAGCCTCTTGATGACGTCCCATGTGGACTCGTCGGTCGTGTCGTTCCTAATCCGAGAGATAGACGACTTGGCCGCCGTGCTCTCGCCAAAGAAGTCAAGTCCGACGAGCCTTGCCCGTTCGGAACAGAAAGATGTTGCTGACCCCGCGGTAAACACCGCCGAGCCCTTATCTCTACGAAGTTGCTGTATTCCCGTCAGCCTGCACTCAAGGACGACTGTCTCTCCTGCTGAACCCTGCGATACCTCTATTACGGATATCTCAAAGATTTCCCCAAGGCAGCTCACCTTCTGCCTAAGTTGAAAGTAGTTGGCGTTCATGTAGACGAGTCCTGGGTCAGCAACGGTGATGGCCACCTGACTAATCTCAGCAGATGTGAGGCTCACACTCATGCTCGTGATGATCTCTGAGATATCAGCGACGGGGCCGTCAGACCTCTGATACTTGCCAGTAGCGGGCGTTGGTACAACATTCGCTCCTGCGGACAGATATGAGAAGAGGACACCAAACGCAACTGCCGTAACCGTAAATGTTCCGTCCCAGCCCGCACCAAGACCAGACACTATAACTTTGTCGCCGACGGATAGGTTGTGGGGTGCCTGTGAAGAGAGAACGACAGAGCCGTCCTTCCTTGACTTTGAGACCACAATGCCTGGCTCCCCAAGGTCTCCGAGGAGAACCCCGGTTATGGTCACGGGACACTCCCTCCGCCAGAGGTGCCAGGACCAGTAACTGCTGGCCCTGCGTCAATGATTGCTTTGATGCGGTCAGCATCACTTCCACGCTGAGTCTCGTCGGTGGCACCAGGATTCGTTACGCTATTTCGTGATGCGGGCAGATCCTTGATCGTGGGCATACCTGGGACAACAGAAGGTGTTGCCATTACCTCGGTGAATGTGAGATCGGCCTCGGCGATCGTCACCTCGTTGGCCGCGTTCCTCCTCATTGACTTGAAACGTATATCGGTAATCCTCCACCTCTTCTCAGGACTAACGCCAGAATAAAACAATGACACGTCGTAGTCAAGGTTGGCGAGTGCCTCGAGTGCGTCCACCTGAGACTGAGCTGATGAGGCATATGTTCTATCTGCGTTGAGAACCATGACCGTGATAGTGAGTTGCTGAAGGTTGATAGAGGATGATCTCAGTAGGGATTTTCTACCTGGGCGAGCAATCTCGCTGTAGTTAATGCCAACCCTACTCATGGAGACTTCGTTGGGCGAGATGACAAAGGAGTACGAGACCCTGTCGGTACTTGTTGCGGAAACTGTTGCAAAGGAAACGATCTTGAGTCTTTTCGCATCGGGGAGGACGGTGATGGCCGCCCCTGATCCGGTCGACGTCATTACACTTCTTCCATCCCTTGACCAACCAGAGAGTACGGGCATTGTGGTGCGCCTTCCCGCAGCGTTTCTTCTATTGGTTTCGGATGTCATGGCATTGCTGGAGATAGTTCTTGCCGTTGCTGTAGTTCGCACGCCCCGAGGCGGCGTTGTGCCTGACGATGGCCTATGTACCTGATACCAGGCGAGTGGCGGAAGAACTGCACTCATGACCTCTCCCTCCTATTTCTCTCTGCCCTTGCGATTCTGTCCATGACTGCGTTTGCGATCTCCTGCGGATCGGCCCCGTCGCCATGTATCTGGAAGTTGTAGTTATTAGTGGAACCGCCGGAACCGCTGGAATCGTAGCCGACAGACCGCGTGGAGGTCGTGTCGCCTACGGGTGGAACTACATGGAGATGCTTGTTTGCGGTGTCGCCGTGGAACTCAGCAAAGCCACCAGCAGTCTTGACATTGTTGGCGTAGGAGACAAGATTGTCGCCAACTAGGTCGTACGCTGCGCCGGTTGCGTGATCAGATCCCATCGAGCCGAGGTTCGTGTTCCTGAGACCAGAGGTGACCATGCGCTTTCCTGGAACCATGGCATTGAGCCTGTTATGAGACGACATGGTGCGAGCGAATCTGCTCGTCGTGGTATCCCCGCCGAAGATGCCCGAGACATCGGGTAGGTTATTGGGGTCGTATCCGACGACGGTCGGTGTATATGTTACCGGGTAATCTCCAGGTTTTGTCGCTTCAACCGGCACGACGGGGACGACTGGAGGCGTGCCGCCCGTAAGTGCGGCCCTGATTGCATCAGCCGCAAACGACCCACCATTATAGAAGGCGTTAGCCATTGCCGTAGATGAGTTAAGGAATGTGCTCTGAAGCATTGTTTCTATCTTTTTCCTAGTCTCGGGGGTTGACTCCATGTCATGGTCGACGAGGAACTGTTCGATTGCATCTGCCTTTGCATCAAGCAGAGCGGTGATCTCTTCTTGTTTCATGCCCGGCGTAATGGACGCTGCGAGATCGTTTGCCGAGTTGGTCATCAAGGTCGTGAAATCTTTATTAAATATCGAGTCAAACTGCAGTCTGGCGAATGGATCAGTCTTTGCTGTTTCAAGGTCGGCAAACACCCCTTGAACAAGCTTCACTAATGGATCCATGACATCTGAGGAGACGCCACCGGCAAATCCCTGTACAAGCAACTCCCAGAGTTGATTCTGTAGTTGGCCAGGAGCACCAGGTTCGCCGTTCTCGCCTGGAGTACCAACAAGATCCGACCAGTTGGTCGTCCCGGCAGCAAGTGCCGCAACCGCATTGCCAACAACCTCATTCAATGTTGACGCCGAAACCGAAATCCCCTCGGTCTTCCCCACATTGCCCTTCGTGCTAAAGAATGTCTCAAGTTGTTGCTCTAACCTGCTCGAAGATTCCGCAAGAGACAAATCTAGTTGACTCTGAGCAAGCAAACTCCTACCAAGTCGTCCGGCTCCGTTGGCCCGATCCGCGGCTACATCGCCAGTCATACCAATGAGGGTGTTGAACTCCTTGATACCGACACCGGTCTCCGAAAGCGATATACCCAACTTGTCAAATAAGTCGGCAACTTCGTTCATTGACACGCCAGTGCCGTCCAGAACATTTGATGTCTTTGCAGAAATCATACTGAAGTTATCTTGTTTTTGTTTAATCTTGTCTAACTCATTCAGATACTCCTGACTTGCCGCACCAACATCTGGGAACTTCTCCTCTAGTGCAGTTAGTTCTGCATTTAGTGCGCTTATCTTTCCCTCTAGGGGGATGTTGGCGAGATATTCAAGTGCCCCCATGGTGTCCCTACCGTCGCCAAAAGCCTTGTCAATAGCATCGGCTGCATAACCAACACTTGCGGCGTATTCTTTGCCTATATTTTCAATGGCATTGAGCTCAAAATCGCCCGAAACACCGGTTGCTGAGTTTGAGAGACCAGTGAGTTCGTGCATCCTCGTTGTTGTGTAGCTACCATCTGCGTTTGTGGTACCGACGTCGACCGGTAGTGAGGTGGGCGTGAAGCCGGCCTTACCAGCGAAGTCAATAAAGCCCTTGACTGCTGCCGGTAGGCTTTCTGTGTACACGGTGTCAAAGTTATTTGCATCCCTCTGCGCCTCAAGGTCGGCAATCTGTTTTTTAAGTCCTCCACCGCTCAGACCACTAAGTTTTGCTATTTCCTCATACGTCATATCGGCATTGGCTTGAGCAGTAGTGAAATCAGACTGCCTGTTGAATAAGTTGTCGCCAGTGATTTGACTCTGAACATTCTGAACGGATGTAACCGTGTTTTGCCTACGTAACTTTTCGGCGTTTCTCCACCCCGAGATCGCCCCGAATATACCTCCACCGACTGCGCCGGCGAGCATCCCCCACGGACCAAATGCCGCACCCATTGAGGCCCCCATGCCAGCCCCAGAGAGGGCTCCACCAGCGGCCGCCATCCCCTTGTTCGTTCCCGCCTTTTGAGTGATGTATCCGCCAAGCATGGTCGCACCGACCGTGGCCGCCATTGCGCCAGCGGCCTTGCCGAACTTCGCCCCAGCGTCCTTAACGAAAGCCTTACCCGCCGCCTGACCCTGTGCCTTCCCGGTGGCTATTGCTTGAAGTTTGCCCTGTTGTATTACCTTTTCGTTTGAGGCCCTTCGAGTTGCGATCGTCCCCTTCGCAACTTTGCCTTGCTCTGCCTTGGCATGAGCCATTGCCTCGTCGTTGGTGAAATCTTGCCCAGTGGCGGAGTTTCTGTAACCCTGTTGAACTGGGTCAAAGACGAATCCCTTTGACTGCAGGTACGCATGCGGAGACATGCCCGCCGCGGTCTTGCCAAGCAACGACGCCCTCTGTGCCCTATTCTTCATGATGGCGTCAATCCTGGCCTGTTGCGTTGCCGCTACAGAGCCCTGGATAGTCTGCCCCCTCCTATTGGTGAAGCCATTGGCCATTGCACTACGAGAACTTGAACCACTCAATAATGCAGACGCACCAAGACCCATACCTCCACGCATATTGCTGGCAAGTCCGTAACCAAGATTGCCGGACATGGCAAGCGAAGGCAGCCTACCTGCACCGGCCTCGCGGTTTGCTGCGTAGTTGCCAACACTTGATGCCCCGTACTTGGTGTTCATGCCGAAACCAGACATGCCCATCATCAGTGGCATCATTAGCGAGCCAAGTATTCCGCCTCCGCCCATACCGCCAGACATAAACATGGAGGCACCCATTCCCGCAGCGCCCATGCCACCCATGGGACCGCGACCCTTGTAGGTCTGACTGAGCATTGCACCACCTGCGCCATACGTGGTGCTCTCGGGTTTTCTACCCCGCCCCATGAGTTTGCCCATGAGGAGCAAAGGGAGGATCATCTGTAGTCCAGGGATGCTAGTGATTTTTGAGATTGCCGCGGCCATATTTAGGAACGACGAGACTATGGGGGCCATGACGACTTTGAGTTGAGCGAAACCAGTAATCAGGTTTCTGACGATGTCTCCAATGTTCCCGATTGCCGTCTCAAATGAACTTAACGGGGCCGAGTTGATTGTTTTATTGAACTCAGTAAATAGATGGCCGAGTGTCTTGTTGAACTCGCTACCGATTGGCTTGAGGATCTTGGCGTAGAGCCTATCCCAGCCAGTTGAAAACTTCCTCAGCACATCACCCGTACCACCAAAGAAGTCCCTGACGGATTGACCCCAAGTCTTAAACGACGCATACCAGCCAGAGATCTTGCCCATGTTTGTATTGACTGAGTTGGCTAACTTGTCAAACATTCTCGTGATGGAGTTGTTGCCTGCGTCCTTTACGTCAAACAAAGTTGGGAATACCTTGCCGACTGTGCCGTTGATCTTCAAGATGAAGAGGCTGATCTCGCGTTCAATGATCGTGAGCGGCCTCTTAAAGCCCTTAAGCAACGGCTCGCCCATCCTCGTGAGCTGCTCCTTGACACCCATTACCGAACCCTTGAACCTAGCCATCAGGGTGTCGTTGATGTTGCCAAGAGCACCCTGGAATGGCTCGAGTGCCTTGAGTTTTCCTTCTTGAACCGTGTCAAAAAACTTCTTATAGGTGACAGATCCAGCCCTGGCTGCGGCCTCGCCCTTCTTTGTTCCACCGGCCATCTCGTCAAACGCCTTAGCCAACGCAGGCGATGCGGTCTGTAGTTCGGCGTAGGTCTTCGCAGTAACCTTGCCGTCCTTCTGTACCTGCTGAAATACTTTCTGAATACTGGCGAGTTTCTTGGGGTCGCCAAGCGAGTAGTTGGCGAGCCCGGCAAGTTGATTTCGGAACGATGCGTCGATTACTTGACCCTGTTCGGCGGCCGACTGCATAATGCTCGCCATCGTCTTCTGATCAAACATGGCAAAGCGCCTATCGGCAAAGAAAGCGTTACTCTGTGTTTTGGCGTTGCCTACCCCTCCAAGGATTGGGGCAAGTTTGACAGCCTGTACCTCCCTTATGGCGGCCAGAACCGTCGCTATCGCACCTACGGCGACACCGGCCGCGGCGCCAGTAGCACGCAGTAGAGCATGAAATCCCTTCATGGCGGTTTGACCGGCCCAGAGGGCGAGCTTCATTGCACCCAGCCCGGCGGTCAGAACCGCAAGCTCAATGCCGGCAAACTTGGCAAACTTACCGAGCCTGCCGAACATTTGACCCAAGGCCTGGCCCGACTTCATTAGGTTTTTCTGCGACTTGTCGTTGCCCCCCGTTTTCTTGGAGACATCGTCAAGTTGCTTGCCGTAGTTTTGGGCACCCTTGCTAGTGCCGCCGAACTGCTTCTCAAGAGCCTTGAGGCGTGCCTCTAGGGCCGCAATCCGTGCCTGCGCACCTGCGTCGTCGACATCAACCTTGATGCTTACGGATGCGTCAGCACCCCCTGGGATCATGCTCAAGTTTGGTCACCTCCTACGCAGAGACGGCGACCATTAGTTGCCCTGCCTCATTTTACTGGATTGAGCTTCATGGTCGCGTGCGACCACCTTAGCACAAGCGACCCGAAGCATCCAGTCAAAGTCGTCTGACCCGAGCACAACGAGAGGGTCTATATGAAACATCTCAGCGATCCGAGCCGAGGAGATGATGTGGGGTTCTTCAAGCAGCCAATCTAAGGCTGCTTCGTAGGGTCCACCTGCTCAACTGAGTCGTTAAACCCAGCTGCCTCCATTACGGCAAGTGCCGTTGCTTCAATGTGTGGCTCAACCACGTAGATAGCCCTGATGGCTTCCTGTACGCGATCCGCTCCAACCATCTTCATGATTTCGTCCGACCCGAATACGAGTTCAGCGCCACGTTCGTCTCTGGCAAGTTCGCCGTCCATAATGACGCCCGTACAAGTGTTGGCGAGTACATAGCAAGCAAACTTCGTTGCGTCCATACCGTTCTTGGTATCTTCGCCTGAGTTCCTGCGCCATGCACGAACCTGGTTCTGGTTGATGTTTGGTGAGTAACGAACCGCCATGCTGGGTCGTTCTGGAACCTCGAGGAAAATCTCGGGTCGGCGCACCTTCTTGGTGAGTTCGCTGCGCAGTTTGTCAAGTGTACTTTCGCCAGCATTGGCTGAACGCAAATACATTTCGTCGTTGTCAATATCTTCCATTTGTAGCCTCCGTAGTGTCGTAATAAGACAACTAGGAGACTAGCAGAGGATGTACGCCTCTTGCGTCAGGAGACGACTGTCGTTGCGGGGGTGGTCGTCGTGCCGGTGTAGGCAACGTCGGTTGACTTGCTGACCGAGAAAGTCAATGAGAAAGTTGCGGGTCCACCCGAAGAGGCGTCGCCGTCTGGCTCGGTGATGTTCACGAGGATGCAGTCTTCGTACTTGCGGGTGTAGCCAGTCTGATTGCCGTCTGCGTCAAGCGTCAAGATCTCAACCCTGAAGTATTGCTTGCCGACCTTGTCCCTGTAGTAGGAGATGACGGGTGCGTCAATGACGGTGTCAAAGTGTCGAGTAACGGTGACATCGCCGACCTCAATGACCGATGGGAGCACTTCCGGGAAGGTTGAGCCTCCGTCGTACACCTTTTCTACGGATGCCTGAATCTCTCCGCCAGAAACTTGCGAGAAATAAGTCCTCGTGGAACTGGTGAAGCTGTTTGATGTCGTGTCGGCTCCGCCCTTGCCAGCGATGGCAATAACTTTGGCGACTACCTGGCGTTGTGAAATCTTTGCCATTTTGTTTCGTTCCTTCTTCTCAGAGTGCTGCCGTGAGGCTTGACTTCGTAATCGTCAGAGTGATCAAGTCGGCCACTCCAGCGACGCGTACGCCGACCCTCGCAACAATCTTGCCTTGGGCAAGTTCGGTGATTGGGTTGAGCGCATCGGAAACCTCAATGGAGTAACCGCGGTCAACTTGTGAACCGAAAGCATCCACCATTGGGTAGAGGCCTCCGTTGTCCTTGACCGTATCGAGGATTGAGGTGATGCTTGAGGAGATTGCTCCGAAGAGATTCTTCCTGCTGTCGATTGGGCTGAACACATACTGTTCAAGAGCCTTCTCACAGGTTGTAGCGACTTGATTGACGGTGTCGCGGTAGGTGATGTACCGCCAGTTATTCTCGTCTGCCGATACCGAACGGGCACCGTAGATACGGATCTGTCCGTCAATGATTCGGATTGCGTTCACACGACCCTCATCAAGAACATTACCCACGCTCTTGTTGACCTTGGTTGCAGAACCATCCGAAACGAGACCAACGATAAACTTTGCGGCTGACGAAATGCCTGCTGCTGGCTTCCATGGTCCTCGATTGGCGACGATGTTCTTGGCCCTGACTGCGGCTACGTACGACTCCGGTGAGAGTGTCCTTGTTCCACCATTGCCGTCAGGTGCGGACACCATGGGCCAGTAGAAGGCAACATGGCTCGCTGCTGACTTTTCGCCAGCAGTAGTACCTGCGTATCCGCCGGCCGAAGTGATTGCATCATCTGCAGAATCTTCTTCATCAAAACCACAGATGGCGATCCTCTTTGTGGCTTCGGCATGATCCCTGAGTCCGGTCCAAATGGTTGCGCCATTCTTTTCGGGGATTGCTACGGCTCCAGTGCCAAGATCATCACCAAAGTTGTCTAATGCAGCGACAAAGTCGGCATTATCAAACGCGGCATTGTCAATGTCGTCATCGCCCGCCGAAAGGGTCTCGGTCTGAGTATCAAGCATCAGGCTTGAAGCACCAGCGGTAGCGACTACTAGGTGAGGAGCGGTGTTGTTGATGAGGGCGATTGCGGCCGCCGTTGACGCAAGACTTGACGAACTCACAACAGTAACGCCGTCAACCTTGACTGCGAGTGAGAAAGTGGTACTGGCGTTGATGATTTCCACGTCAACACTTGACGACCATGAGCCGGGGTTTGCGGCCGTAACGGTCATACAAACATCTTCATCAACATCAAGGAAAGTATTGCTTCCAGCAGTTGCGCTTGGCCCGACGAGCCTCTGAACGACGGCGCGAACGCCACCTTCCTCAAAGAATGTCTCTAGGTGTTGGTGAAGTGTGCAGTTAGAATCGTATCCACCGAACTCGTTCTCAAAATCTGCCATACTGCGGACAGCAAACGGCGTAGCAGTACGACCGCGAAACGCGGTTCCGACCACGAAGAATGTGCTACTAGGGGCGACTTCCACCCCAGTGCCTCCGACTCTAACTCCTGTGTTAACGACTACGCCGGGCATCAGTTCTCCTTCGCCACTTTTGGCCTTGATGGCCTTTTCGACTTGTTCTCTTCTTGGTTTTCGGGTTCTTCGCCCATTGTCTCGCCTAAGTCCTCAACGGGCGCTTCAACCTCTTCCTCAACGACCAGCGTTTCGGTTGGGGCTTCTTCCTGCTTCGGTGCTTCTGGCACTACTTCTACCTTGGGCTCTTCTGCCTTCGGAGGTTGCGGGGCAGACTTTACCACCACACGACCACTATTTATAGCAGATGTCAAGACGGGATCGGACGAGTCGGCCTCAGCGGTTGAACGAGCCTTTACGATCGCCCCACTGGACGAGATGACGACGGCTTTTTGCGTCATGTTGAAGATCAAGACCTTTGCCACGTGCGAATCCTAACCCAATCAACCTTCGTCCGGGGACAACACCCCGTACTCGCCGGAAATATCGGTGATTGTGCCGTTTGCGGAGCCATCGGTCGGGTCTATTTCTGTTGCCGTTGGCGTAAACAGGTTGGGCCTCGTTATGGCCTCGTCTAGCGACAATGTATAAGCAATGAACGAGCCGGCAACGGCTCGATCACCCTTGACATAGGTGATGTCCGAGAACTCTTCCCGCATTGAGGTTTCGTCAATGAGGAGTTCATGATTCTCGTCGTCAAGCGACGAAAGGGACTGCCTATCCAGGAGCGCAGAACGGATGACGGTAGTCAACCTGTCCCTGCTCTCTGTAGCGAGTTCGGCGTGGGACTGCCTGACCCAGATGTATGTCCTCATGTTGTAGGCAACTCGATAGACGGGGTTCATTCCGTCGGTGTAATCCGACCTAGTCATGGACGGAGTTGAGAGGGCGACCGTAATCAGCATGGGCCAATGGTCAAGAGCTGGCGGCTCATACGAGAAATACTTCTCAGGAACGGGTAGGCGTTCTGAGTCAAGTTGCCACAGGTTCCTGTATCCGATGATGCGTTTTGGCAAGTCTTCCTGAAGGTAGTAGGACACATACTCCTTTGCTGACCACGGTCCGGACATCATGGGAATAACGCCCTAAGGTCGGCCGAGAATGTGTTCGGCATGATGTGCGCCCTAATGCGCCTAGCCATGAGGTCAGCAAACCCGGCAGGCTCAAAGACGATCTCACGTTGAGGCAACCTGCCCTTGAGGCTTCCGTATTGGTGAAATGGAGCGAGCCTGTTACTGATAGTCAACCTGGCTTCTTGAGCACCCACATCGCCACGGGCGGCCAAGACGGCGGCGCGAAGCGACCCGTTGTTCACGAGTATGGGGGCAACCGGCGGATAGCCGTGCTTCGCCCTCCACAGGCTGGTCGTTGGTGCTAGTGGTTTCCAACCTCCGACCATCGAGCCGCTGGAGTCAAAGTTCTCCTGAAAGGCTGTCCTGAGGTAGTTCACACCTTCTTGCAGTGGGATGCGGTATGAACCCATATTTCTGCGCATGGCTGAAAGTTCCGTCGTATCTGCGGAGACCGAGATCTTGACGGTGACTTGACTCATATTTGCTTACGCCTGAACGCGTCAAGGCCAGCCTTGTCTGCCTGGGTCAAACCGATCTCGGCAATAGTGGCGGCCCTGTTCTGAAAGTCCTTGAGACCCACAACGTCGTCGGTCATGTTCTGCATTTCCCTAGACGCGGCACGGATCATGACCTGTTTGATGAAGGCGTTCGCCGGGAGGCCAGCCTCATAGACGACCTCAATCATGTCGCCGGCCCAGACGGAGTAGAGATCAAGTCCGTACTTCCTCACAAGATACTGCTGACCCTCGTTGAACTCAACGGGATCGGGCGTTGGATATCCGAACGGATTCAGTATCACGCTTGAGACGGAAGTGATCGGCGCATTTGCCAAGTGGATGGTGTAGGTCGGCATAAGAACGCGGATATTGGCATTAGTGGTGTCCAACGAACGGTCGTAGAAGTATGACTCGGTGTTGATGTAGAGGGTGTCCTCGGGGACGATGTGCGTCTCCGTAAACTCCCTAATCTCAACGGGGCGGTTGATGTACGCCTCGATCTCGGCCTGTACACCAGCGAGGACGAGTTCCGCCGCATCCTGTTGCCTGTTGGTCAACTCGCGATCCATGTAGGCAGCGAGCTCGCGTACTGTGACGAGCACTTTTGCCTCCTAATCAGTTGTTGTTGTTCGTGCCGCGGAGTCTGCCAGCAACATTGCGCAATGCCCTTGAAAGGATATTGCCCTGCCTTCTTGACCTGTTGCTATTGCGTGGAGGGCGAGTATTTGACTGCCTTGGCGCGGCGGTGCCACTAGGGGCGGTTGGTGAACGAGGGGTTGAACTTGGTGCCGGCGTCTCGGGTGCTCCAGGGGGATTGTCAAGAGCCCTGCCGGCTCCAGTACCGGGTACGGGGGGTGCCAAAATACTCTCGCCAGGTACGCCGAATCCGGTTGGGTTCAGTCCGCCATTGCTTGTATCGTAAAGGACGCCGGGGCCAAAAGCCATGCCCTGTTCGGTGTCTGCTCCAACTCTTCCTTGAGGCACTTTGGTACTCCCCTGCGTGTCAACTTCGTACGCGACACCATACCACAGGCCACGGTTCTGTTAGTTATCCCTGTTTGCGGGTCTCTCAATGGAGATGTCCCCGGCAACTGCCGTCCCGGGTTTCGGTGCTTCAACCGGCACCCAACCGCGGGAGTAGGTGTGTTCTTTGATGGACTTTCTCTTGAGGTAATACCCCTCAACGAGAACCTCATATTCGTCGTTGGTCATAACGAGAAGGTTCTGTACGGTACGCCTGTCGTACTTATTGGACGCAATCACCCATTTGAGCAAAGCCGACAGTTTGGTGGCGACCACCATGCCTTTTGCCCTGTTCATTCTGACGTGCATAATCATGGCGTCAACTTCGTCGCAGGACACCCAGACAACAGGAACTTGATCGCCGACCTTGGCCATCACGGGCTTCTGCTCCTTAGCAATAACCCATCTGAGGTTGCCGTCGATGATCGTCCTGTCCTCAACCCTGACTATGAGTGGTTGCAACCAACCCCAATCGGCGAGCGACTGCAAGAGCAGCCTCTCGTCAGGACGCAATAGGTGCGACGATGCCCAGGGGGCGGGTTTTAGTGAGTCAATATGTACGGTCTCAATGTTTAGTGTCATTTCATTCTCCATCCTGTGCCGCAAGATATTCCTGCTCGGCGGCTACTTTCCTCTTCCAGTCCTTAGTCTTCGGCCCAACGGGTCTCGCCGAAGTTGTATGGAACTCATTCATAACCAATGTCCTGATGAGCCACGAGATCGGATAGGAGACAGGGTCGTTGATGTGCTTCTTCCTGAAGTCAGCAACGGCCGCCTGTGCCGCCCTCTTGATTCCCGGAGTGAGCATATTCTGCTCAATACACCTCTTCACACCGTCCCAGCCGTCGGCGGCATAGTCGGCGATGTAGGCGTCCACATCAAACTCGGGCCAGAGCCGATACTGCGCATCCACCTGAGGAAAGCAGTCGTAGAGTCTGTCAAACCACTCGGGTTCGGCGGCCGTGTAGTCCCTTAGTCTTCTGATTGCGACCGAGTGCAGTGGGATGCCGACACGCTGTACACCACCAACCATGGCGGCGACGTCGTAGTACTCGCACCACTCTGCGCCGTGCTCCTCCTGAATGAACTTCAGCACATCGGCTGCAACCCAGTCGTAGATCGGCTTGGCAAGCATGAGTGGTATTGACTTCTGAAGTTTGTACGGCCTGGTGATGTAGTTCTCGTTCAACTTGTTCACCACCGAACGGAAACGAACCATCGACTCGTTTGCTCGCACGCCCGTGATGAAAGCGGTGCGCCCCTTCTTGCCTTGCATTGTGTAGTAGTCGATTGGCTCGGGGAGTGGCTTATCTGCGCCCATCCCAAAATGCCCGGCGTGGATTGCCCACGATGGCATTGGCCTAATGAGTCTGCCCTGAAGCCTGCGCATCTCTGACCACAACAAGACATACTCCCTCTTGCCGAGAACCCAGCACTCCTGCCCAACGGGCAAGCAGTACCACTCCATATCAACCCAGTCAAAGTTCCTGACTTTCTCAATGAAGTCAACGACGAGTGGGCTGACCATTTCCTCGTCTCGGAATATGACCTTCACCGGCCCGAGGCCACGCTCCTCGTGGAGTTCCTTCGCCAGGTACAAAACTGCCGTTGAGTCCTTGCCTCCGGAGAACTGTATGCACACCGTGTCAAAGGTGTCGTAGATGTGTTTGATTCGTTCCCTTGCTGCGTCAACGCATGACATATCAAGGAACATTCTCTGCCTAGACATCGTTGTCCTCCTTATTCTGAGACATCTTCTCGTCTGCTTGCTCCCATGTCATGGGAACTATGACGGGTCTTGCGCCGCACTTGCCGCAGTTCCCCCATCTGCCTCCGTTGTAGTGCCCTTTGTGTAGACGGCAACACTCAACGACTATCTCGGGGCCAAACTTGCTCGTCAAAACCTTGCGCCATAACTCGGTCAATGCGGTTCTTCCTTGTCCACTTTTCCTTGGAACGGGTCGCTCCAACGGACGATCGTCCCCTGTGGCTGACCCGAGGCATATGTCTTGGAGGGAACACCGAAAGATGAAGACTCGTACTTCTCGACCCTCTTTATACTCCCATCGGGAAAGAACTCAACGCTCTTTACTAACGGGCAGGCGGCCGGGGTGTGTGGGCCGTGTCCGCAGTATTCGCATACGGCACTCATCTCAGACCTCGCTGTGGGCGTCAATGAACGACATGACTTTGGATGCGATCGTGTCGCCGTCGTATGCAGGGCTCGCCCTGAGCCACTTCACAAAGTCCCACCATCTGCTCATCTGCGCATTGTCATCAAACACGAGGCTGAACGAGAATACGGCTTGCTTGCCGCCACCAGAAGAACCAGCTGCCGCCGCACCCTGTGCCGCCGTCGCCCTCTGATCGCTGGCTGGAGGGGCGGTGTACTGCTTCGTTCCGTCGTCCCTAGTCTCGACACCCATCGGCATGACGGGATCCATGAGAACCGGCGGGATATATGCGCCGGCGGCACCGTTGCCGTTGATGGAACTATAGAGCTCCTCCAGGTCGGTACCAATGGACGCAACCTCGTACTCGTCCCAACCTACTGCCTCAAAGAGTTCGGAGAAATCTTCGTTGACTGTTGAAAGGATGTCGTGGAGAAGTGCCGGGTCTGTGCGCCCAAGGTCAGCAACCCTGTTGTCTACGAGCGCAAAAGCAGCCGCCCTTTGGTCATCGCCGTCCATTTGTACGGCAGCAATATGAGACCATCCGAGACGCTTGACCGCCTGTAGTTGGTGGTTGCCAGCTACGACGACATAAGTGCCGTCGGGCTGTGCTTTCACCACGATGGGCTTGACCTGCCCGAACTCTTTATAGGACGCCGCGATCGCGTCGACGTTACCGATGCGCGGGTTTCCGGGCAACGGTTCGAGAAGTTCAACAGGCAGGGCAAGATCTTGAAGTGCGGGGTTGATGTTGTGGTTCACGACATCACCTGCGCCCTGACATTTGCGTTCAGAGTTCTGAGCGCGTCGATTGACGACCTGATGCTAGCGAGTTTCTCGCGTTTTGCACGAACTAACGCATCGGCGATCTTCCAGTCCATATGCGGATCAGATATCTGATAGTCGGCCCAGGCCTCGCGTTCCTTGATTGAACCCTGAGCCGAAAGGTACGCCTTGGCCCACTCTGACTTGAACCGGGATTCTTTCTTGGCAGCGTCAATCGACAGAGTCTCAAAAGTCTCCGTCTCCGACTCAAGGTCGCCGATCAACCTAATGATCTCTTCCTCAATGTCTACTTGGCTGATTGGTGCGTTCCTATTGGTCTTCATTTGTACCTCAGTGCTATGCGGACGGAAATCCCGACCAGTCAATCTTGTCTAGTGCCGTCATATTGACCGCAGGCCAATCATATTCGCTTTCACCTAGATGCGCTAGTCCCATTTGACGCAATATCCACGCATCGCACATATCGTCAGCTCCCTTTCCACTCCATACAATCCCGGTTCTGGCCGAGATGGAAGAGACAACCTCGTTCTTGGACGCGTTCCCTTTGCCTGTGGCAAACTTTGCTCGACTTGTTGGAGGTACGTCAATGTATGAAACCCCCGCTTCATAAAGAGCAAGTCTCACTACGCCACCTAGTTCACCCAATGCGTGAGACTGACTATTCCGAGAAGAGAACGAATAACCCTCCACCACGACAATCGGGTCGTTCTGTGCAGCGACAACAAGCATGACCCCATCTCGGATGTCTGCTAGGCGTTCCATCCCTTTTGTCTTGGCTTGATAAGCAAACGAACCTTCCTTTGAGCAAACTCCCGTTGAGGTGAGGCTGAGGTCAAGTCCAATAATGCCAGGCATTGGCGGATACTACCAACCTTTGTCTAGTAGCTGGCATCAAATCTTCTTGTTATATTTCTTTCACCAACCCACGAAAGGACATCAAATATGTCGACAGCAGTACTCGCCCCCACAACCATCACGTTAAACATTGCTGGCGGACTAGCCACCACGAGCATCGTCACGATGGCAATGCCCTTCGCCGGCAAAATCACTGGTGCTTATGTCGCTGTGACCACGGCCCCAGTAGGCTCCGCTCTTACCGCAGACCTCAAGGTCGGCTCTGATGTAGCAGCGGCGTTCTCGATTGCCGCCGCTGGAACTTCGGATGAAGGAACACTTACTGCAGCCAACTGCGACTTCGCAAAAGGCAGTCTTGTCAGTCTTGATGTATCAGCTGTCGGTTCAAGTACCGCCGGCTCAAACATGACGGTTGCTTTCACGGTTGTTGAAGGCTGAATAAACTTCTGAAAGGATCACCCCACTCTTGACGAGTGGGGTGATTTTTTTATGTCAAAATCCCAACAATCCAACACAGGAGAAACAAATGTCCGGCATCATCGCACCGTCAATCGTGAACTACGACTGGACCGTCAAGGAAGGCGACACTTCTTACCTGAATGTGTCTTTCCCATTCCGAGTCAAGATTGAGAAAATCTGGTTTACTACACAACAGATTTACAGCGCAACTAGCGGTCTTTGGGGTACCACAGACAACGGCACTGTGGACATTGAGACAACCGATCGACGACTGTCCCTCGCAGTGATTAAAGCCAAGAACTCCAAGACACAGCACGGCATTTATGACAACCCGACAGATTGGATGTTCGGCTTTGAGGATCTTGCCTATGACGTTTCGCCAGACGAAGACCTCAAGCCAACAATGTGGCTTGGAAACCCAGATGACGCCGCCGGCAACATTGGGGCATGGTCCACGCAGCCGTATTTCGGCAACGGTGTACTTGACCTGCGGAGCACCGCGGCAACGCCTATTGACAAAGCCCGTGCAATCAACTACAGCTGGAACGAGGCTGAGTGGAACGCAAATACATACCTCGCAGATGTTGCGGTCATGAACACCGACGAGTTCCTTCAGTTGTTCGTTTATGCTCACAGTGGCGACTGGACTGGGTACGAAGATGACGCAAAGGTCACAATCTCGGTTGCCTATTCTGGTATGTCTGACGAAGAAGCAGTTTCTGCTTCAGCCAAGACATGGCTTGAATGGTGGAACGACTAATCTTGCCGCATGGCAATGAAGATGATCTGGTTCTGGAAAGGGCCACCACTTAATCAACGATGGTCACTTGTTCGTAACTATGAAAGCGACGAACATCCAAAGCCATCAACTGTTGAGTCCGATTCGTGTCCAACCAAGTCCGAATACTTTTCAGGCTCCTCCCTATGCGAGGACGGTCACCTTTCCGTTGATCTCAACGATGGTCAGTATGACGGTGCTCCAGCAACTTGGTACGCACTAGAGGAGAACAGCACCCCTGTTTCCATGGTTGCAATCCATGCGATAGTCAGCGATCTGTTCACTCCGGGGTGTGTTGTTGATCTGAAAGATGCGGTAGAGGCTGGCCTCAAGCCATCAGACAGGGCAGGGTTCATAAAGTGGTTTAGAGAAGATTCACGGATTCAACAGGTGTTTGTATCGCCGAACTGGCGTCGACAAAGAATCAGCACGGTTCTCTTTGGTGTTGCGGACATTATTATTATCTCAGGGGGTTACGGCCCGTACCTGAACGGCGGGGACGTCACCACACCTGACGGTGAAGAACTGCGTAAAGCGTGGAGCAACTCCCCAAGGGTCACCCCTCGTATCGGGTCAGTGCTTCCCTATGAGTCGTAGGCGTGCTTCGCTAGACCTAGATCAAAGGCGAGTTGTGGCTCGTTGCCGATCCTGCGATGGCACTCCCGGCAGACGCACATAAGGTTTGACTCGTCAAGTATTGACCCGCCCTGCGACCGCCTCACGAGTTCGTGGACATCAACGGACGGTCTGCGTATATAGACCATGAGGTCGTCGTACGCAGCGAACTTAGGGCATGCCTCGCACCACCGTCGTTCCGACAGCAACCTGGCCACGAGCGGGCGGCGGAGTTTGTACTCCTCCTCCTTCTTCTTGGACCTATTCCTCAATCGTCAAGTTCTTCCGAAAGTTTCTTAGTGTCAATCTCGGCAAACTTCCATACGCCGGCTAACGACAACCAAAGTGCCTCGTCAATCTGCGTTGGGTCAATGCCAAAACCTTCAGTCATCTCTCGATGTTTCTCAATGGCCCTGCGCAATAGTGGGACATCTTCATCGTCAACGGCATCGTGAGCAATGTTGATGCGTTCGCACTCATCAAGCCTTTTCTCTACGTGATAACGGAAACGGAGTACTTTTTTCTTCCGTTCTTCCGATGAGGCTTGAGCTTCGGCCAACAACCTGATCCCATCGTCGCCGAGAGACCCGTATAAGCCTTGATCGTCTTCCTCGTGCTCCTCAATCTCCCTGACCTGCTGATCAAGATTATTGAGAAGGGCAAGGATGTTGACCATCCACCTGTCTCGGTTGTCGGGGAGGCGGAGATATCTCTTCTGCTCGTCGGTCACTTTGTTCTTGACATCGTCTGCGACGAGTCTTGCGAACTGATCGTCGGGCATCATGGCTTCACCGTTCCCAGGCAGGGCAAGTCGGTTTGTAGGAGCACCAATCGCAGAGTTTTGTTCTGTTCGTGCTGAAGTTGTCTGTATCGCATGATTCTCTTAGTTCTTCCCAGACCCTGGCGACCGTCTCCCTGGTCTCGGCCCTGAGTTGTTCGGTCGCTTCATACACTACCCGAGTCCCCTTGCCCTTCAGGTAGATGAGCTCGGACGAACCTACTGGGAAACCCTTGTTCTCCTCAACGAGATCGGCGTAGATCATGAGTTGGATCTTCTTATCTCGGTCGTACGGAGGCTTGGATACCTTGCCCGTCTTGTAGTCCCCAATGGTGACGACACCGTCGGTGACACTCCACCTGTCAATGAAACCGAGGACCGGCACACCGGCGACATGACCCCGCACCTCATCTTCAATACCAGCAAGGTCAACCTCGTTGGGGTCTTCAAGGCCAAAGTAGTTCTCTACGCACTGCCATGCGTTCCAACGCATCATGTGTTGTGCGTAGGCGGTTAGCCCGAGCACGTCCTCGGCGTGCTTCTGCCATTTGTCGTGCCATATCTGCACCATGGTCGCCCTGGCAAAAGCCACAGTACGCGAGCCCTTCTCCTCCTTGAATAAGGCTTCGAGAACCTCGTGCGTCATGTTGCCAACGGCCTGCGCCTCGGTCTGCTCATCCGGGATCTTGTCAATCCTGCTGAGCTTGAACTTCAACGGACACTGCATCCATGTTGAGATTGACGACGGCGAAAGCCTCTCGGGCATCTGCGCCACGGTTCAGTCTTCCTTTGTCGTTGCGCCGAGTTTGATCCTGAGGATCTCCGCAACACAGGCCTTGAGTTGAGCCTTGGTAGTTGAGCCACCGCGCTTTGGCTTCGGCTCATTGGGGTAGGTGTTCTGCCACCACTCTCCGAGTGCAGCCTTCTCACCCTTGTCCATGGCAGAGATGTGTTCATCAAAGGCATCCCACATTTTGTCCTCGTCAGACTTTCCGGCCGCCTGTTTGACGGGCTTCTCGGCAACAGGTGCCACCGGTGGCTCGTACGCCTCGTCGGCATAGATTGCGTCGTCGGTACGTGCAAGGTAAAGACCGAGGCCGATCTGCTGTAGTGCCTTCTTGAGTGCGTCAGAAACTGCGCCCTTGAACTCATCTCCGAGGTCAAGGATCTCGCCGGTCTTCTTGCGTTTGACCGCCTGCCCGCCCACGCCATCGTAGGTTGCGTGGATCTTTTCGTTCGTCTGATGACTCGGCACGATGATGGTGACACGGACATGAGCAATCACCCAATCAGGGTCGAGTGCGTCGCGGCCAATGCTGATCACTTCGCTGGACCAGTTGCCAATGCCGATCACTTTGTTCATCTTGTTGATGACCTCGGCGATGGGAAGATAGGTCAACGCCCGACCGCTCTTGTTGACGGTTCTCTCCATCTCTACTGGAAATGGATCAGATAGTGCTAGGTAAAGTTCGTTATTGTTCATTTTCATTCCTCCGGTGATTGTTCTTCTTGTGAAAAAGCGACGCCCATATTGCGTACAACGAGCGATGTTTTGGGCTCGCCCACATCGCAATACTCATCGGCTACGAGGCCGATCTTTGACAGGTTCTTGACCCGCCAGTAGGACACTGCGCCATAAGAGAGCATCTCAAGCATCATCTGCTCCGTACTCTTCATGACCTCGCCTGTGTCCATGTCAATGGACGACGCCATGATCCTCTTGGCAACTTCGTCCGCAAGTTCATTGTGTCTCCACGACTTCCTCGGTGCGCCAACTTTCTTCTCGATCATCTTGTTGCCCGATACGACTTCAGGGTTTTCACCCATGACCTCAATCAAGAGTGATGAGGCGTATTCCCAGGCATCGGCAAGTCGCACCTTGATGTCGTGGATATCAGCTATTAGTGATGCGAGCGACTCTTGGTCGCCTGCGTATTGTTCGGCCTTCTCGTGAGCCTGCTCAATGAGCACCTCAATAGAAGAGCGCCAGCTCTCGTCGTTCATTATTCCTCTTTCAATAAGTTAGGTGTATCTACTAGACGATGATCGTAACACGATTCCGTTGAGGAAGTCCAAGCCCTGCCAAAAAAGTGTAAGCACCCACGGCAGAGTCCACCTGGTCGTCATGGTTGCAGGCTTCTGGGAATGACGACATCTCGTCAAGCCATTCGGTCAGCCACGAGCCAGCAAGCACCCGCACATTCCCGTTGGCGCAAGCAGCGGCAAATGGCCTAGCCCTTGTTGCTTTGTCGCCGGTAGCTCTGATGCCCATGAAGTCATACCCCGGGACGACATACCTTGCGTATTGGTCAAGAAGGTTTTTGCCGGCAGATCCTGGCTCCTGCTCCACCCTGATTGAGACAGTCGGCCCATCGTCGGCCGCCGTCTGCGCAATGAGGCGTTCTACGGCTTCGCCCTTACCCCTAATCCTCTTCACGTCCATGATCCAGGCGATGCCTTTGTCAAACATCATCAACGTACCCACGGTCCAGTCGGGATCGGGATTACTGTACGAAGGCTCGGTCGCCGCCATGTCCCAGAACCTGACCACTCGGGCTGAACTCGTTGAGAACTCGGGCATCTCAAATGGGTCAATGATGACAAAGTCCTGCCTTTGGAACATTGAGCCGAGGGATGTAACCCACCAGTCTCCGTCCTCAAGCCTGCGTCGTTCAATCGGGTCGAGTTCGGCGAGTGCCTTTCTGTACGAGTCGGGGTCAATGCCGGGGTTGTCGGTCAACTTGGATGGCACGAAGATCCTGCCGTGCGTTGACCCTTCAACTAGAAACCTTTGCCTAACCCAGTTCGGAGCGGGGTTGGATGCGCACCTCATTCTGAGTGGAACCTGAGACAATGGGCCAGATGATGGACGACGGAGTCGAGAGAACAGGTAACGGTAATCGGACTCACGGATTTCGGTGACTTCGTCCATTCCGATGAACTGAAGTTCAACACCCTTGTAACGCAGGTAGTCGTCCTTGTTGTTTAGGTAGCCAAAGCCGATCCTTGCCCCCGACGGAAAGGTTGCGGTGTAGGTGTTGGCGTTCCAGCGAATATCGTCGTGAGGGGCAATCCACTCTCGGAAACGGTCCATGAGGGCGCCGGGCAAGGTGAGGTCCTGAAGTGTGCGCCTGAAAAGCAGGGCAGAATAACCCGGAATATCCACATATTGCATGGCGGCCATAAGTAGAGCGGAAGACTTGCCACCGCCGGCTGCGCCACCGAATAAAGCCTCCATGGCGTTCGTCCGGAGAAATACCTGCTGCTGAACCGAAGACTTCTCGGGGCAGTACGGTGGTTCTTTTGGCTTCAGAAACCGCAGTATTTCTTCCCAATCTTGGGTCATATCACTCCGTCTAGTAGTATCTGTCCTGCCCACATCTATGAGGAATGTAAGGTGGTAGTGTGAGATTACCGCGCCGCATGTTGCAAAAGATCAAAGACGGGATTGGAGGCAGGGGTTTCGTGGCCTACTTGCTTCTAATATCCTTCGTCGTATGTACCCCAATCGGGGTGTTTTTCTACTCCACTGGAGCAGGCTTTGTGTCAATCGGTGCCTGCTCGCTTATCGGTGCAATGATCCTCGGAGCTGAATAATGGCCTGGAATACCGGCGGAAATAAGTCACTATCTAGCGACTCAGTCAAAGTCATCCCGCCTGGTGCGCCGATCTCGACCAACCCATCGTACTCAGTCCGTGGCTATCACGACTCATGGGATATTGAGAGGGTCTATAGGGACGGCGTCAAGAAAGTCACCTGGGTTTATCGTTGTATTGACGCGATTGCGGGCAATCAGGCGCGTCTGCCAATCATGGGCCATAAGGACAACAAGCCTGGTGGCGAGGTTGTCAAAGATGCCGCCATTCTTGACATTCTGAACATGAGAGCGAATGTTGGCGAAGACTCATTTGCTTTCAGATACAGGCTCTCGGCACAGTTGCTTACCTCAACCAGGGGTGCGTTCGTTGAGATTATTAGGGGACGCGGCGGCAACCCTGTCGCCCTCCACCTACTCCCCCCGCAGTTCACATCGCCAATCCCTGATCCTAGAAAGTTTGTCTCTGCTTTTGAGGTCAGGCTTCCCAATATGTCGGTTCAGTATGTCAAGCCCGAGGACGTCCTTTGGTTCAAGCATCCACACCCACTTGACCCCTATTTGTCCATGACCCCACTTGAGGCAGCTGGCATAGCCGTTGAACTTGAGTCGCTGGCAAAGTTTTACAACAGGAACTTCCTCGTGAATGACGGCAGGCCAGGTGGGCTATTGGTCGTCAAGGGCGAAATGGACGAAGACGACAAGGACGAACTCAGGTCACGATTCCGCGGCAACATCGGTCGAGCCGGTGCGACATCAGTCGTTGCCTCGTCTGACGGAGTGGACTACGTTGACACAGGAGCGTCGCCTCGCGAGGCGTCCTACATTGAGATGAGGCAGATCTCCAAAGAAGAGATCCTGTCAGCTTTCGGTGTACCTGAGTCTGTTATCGGCAACGCTGCCGGACGCACTTTCTCCAACGCCGTAGAAGAGACCAGGGTATTCTGGCTTGAAACGATGCCTCAGCACCTCGAGATGCTTGCCAGGGGCATGGACGCCCTTCATCCAGATCTCTACTTTGACTTCGATGTATCTGGCGTACCAGTGTTGCAAATGGCAAAGAATGAGGCCGAACGTTACCTCATGCAAGAGTTTGGCTCTGGACTCATTACGGCAAACGAGTATCGCCTCGGTACAGGCAGGAAAAAAGTTGACTCCGAGTTAGCCGACTCCATGCTCGCCAACCCAAACCTCACTCCGATCGGTAATACCGAGAAGAAGCTCGAGCCCCCGGCACCTATGGGCGCACCTGGTATGCCTGGCGCACCTATGCCCGGAGCAGAAATGCCACAGGAAGAACTCCCACCCGAGGGTGAAGTCAATACCGCTGGCGGAGAAACAATGGCAACCCCAGAGTCGGCGATCGTACCTGACACCGAGTTATCGGCGTCGTCGTCTGTCGGCGCATGGGCAACTAAGCAAGCACCGAACAACACCATGGATGACTCTTGGGATACCAAGGAACTCGGTGACTCCGATAGGTGGGCCGAGATCCTTGACAACAACCTTGAACGTTTCTTTGAGCGCCAACAGCGCGTCGTGCTTGAGAAAGCGACCGGCGCAAAGTCAAGGAAGGCAATGATTGCCGGGACTCTGGAGGTCGGGCAGGTGTTTGACATTGAGGTATGGAACAAGCAGATGCGCGACGATGTCAGACCGTTGGTCAAGTCCATCGTTGAGGACGCTATGAAGACCGCCAACGAACGCACCGGTATGCCGATGGATTCCTCCGAGGAAGAAGTTGACCAATATGTGGACGAGCAAATGGCGAGGATGGAGAAGTCAAACGACTCCACCAAGGACGAGATCGCCGCGGCCATCATCGTCGCCGTTGCAATGATGAAGGACAATGAGGAAGACGGTCATGTACTTCTTAAGGCGGCCATCATCGCAACCTTTGCGCACCTTCTCGCCAAGAGGAAGCGCACCATCGCTGAACACGAGGCACAGACCGCATACAACGCAGGAATGTGGTACGGAGGAAAGCAAGCGGGCGCAATCGGTAAACGTTGGGTAACTCGCAAGGACTCTAAGGTTCGTTCAGAACACAGGTTGCTTGAAGGCGACAGGATTCCCCTTGCCGACGGATTTAAGGTCGGACAGTACGAACTCAGGTTCCCAGGCGACCCGTTGGCCCCGGCACACCTCACCATCAACTGCCGTTGCAGACTGAGGTTTGACGTCTCCTAGTACTTGACGTTGGTCTTGAGCGTGGCGACTTCTGCGTGCGCCTCTTCAAGCCGAACACGAAGTGACTTCACTTCGTTGATCAAGGCCGGCAGGTCAATGACGAAGAGCAGTTCCCTCGCCGAGAAAGTGTCATCGGGCTTGCCCCACAGGAGTTTGTCGAGGCGTTCTTCGGCACGGGCTACGACGTCGTCGTTCACCACGAGTCCTTTGGATCTTCACCGACCGCTGACTTTGCGGCGAGATACCTAACACCGAGCCACTCGGCAACATTGGCGACGACGCCATTGCCACACATCCTGTAACGGTGCGTGTCGGCCATCTGCACGAGTTCACCCTTG
>Ga0208974_1000230_pt1 | contig 24269 bp, 28 predicted proteins | sample GreLakmeER15MSRF_FD_187699 | JGI IMG/M metagenome (GOLD analysis project Ga0208974, IMG submission 187699) | Freshwater lentic microbial communities from great Laurentian Lakes, MI, USA - Great Lakes metaG ER15MSRF (SPAdes) | ecosystem: Environmental > Aquatic > Freshwater > Lake | place: Great... | reverse complement strand
CGGATGGAGACCTTGTCGCGAAGGACAAGTCTGCGTAATTTGCTCAAAGTTCCCACGTTGATCACTCCTTGCCCATCCTTGCTCAAAAATTAAGCAGGATAGGCGATTGGGGTGGCTCAAATTTGGATGCAAATTCTCTTCAAAGTGGCTCAGTTTTGGATGCCATTCAACACATACCAGCTTATATTCAAAAAAGTTTTTTTTTCCCGGATCCTGGGGTAACTTTCGAGGTTGATTGTGATGATGGAGAACACTTTCAGTGTGTTAGAGCGCAGGCTAACGGTAAAGCGATACACACACCTGTAAATAATTCATTATTCGGTATTTACTTTAGAAGCAGGCTCGGCGTTATGCCAGGTTACACGGTGACTATTGAGCATTTAACCAAATATGGTCGGAGTTCAGTAGATTTTCACAAGTTATCAGCTAACAAATATTTTTTGGATTTTTCAATTAATCAATAATCCAACTATTTAAATCTATCTTGTTTTATACCAGCTCAACAGCCGCTTTTAACTGGCTTGGGCTGCTGTACAGGTAAGCAGCGGTAGTGCTGATGCTGCGGTGACCAGCAAGCGTTTTCAAAATATGAATAGCAGTGCCTTTATTGGCCAAGTTGGTTAAGAATGTTCTGCGTCCACTGTGACTGCTAGCCCCTTCAAGTCCAGCGCCTTCGTAGAGCAGGGCAAAAGTTTGTGCCAAACTGTTTGCGTTAAAACCTGCCTTTACGCTTTTTTGACTAGCGAAAAATGGATAGCCGCGATCCACGCACTTGGCTTGGTGTGCATAGGCTTGCAATTCTGCTTTTAGTTTGGCACTGACAAACACAGTGCGAGCATGACGGCCCTTGGTCATGTCGGGCAGCAAGCGGATCTCATCTTTAATCTCACCGTCTGTGGTTGTGACATCGCTCCAGCGTAGGCAGGCTACTTCGCCGATTCTTAAACCTGCCCAGTGTGTGAGCAACATCATTGATCTGTTACGAGCTGCGTACTTGCGTGTGTTGATGTGCGTTAACAAGCGCTCAATTTCAGTAGTTGTAAGTGTCTTTGCTTGTGCCATGGTGTTATCTCCTAAATCATGTGTTTGCGTTAATTGCATTGTGTTTTCATATATTTATCTGGACAACCTGAGTCCCGCCAAACTGCCGGGTTTCTGAGCGGGAGCAGAGCAAAATGAACTGGCTGTGGATAACTTTTTCACGGTTTTTTTCTTCAATGATTTCAACGCTCAAACATAAGAATCTATGAAAAGTTAGATTTTTCGTGATTTTTTGTGGATATCTCACACTAGCTGTGGATAACCAGCGCAGATTGAATAACAAGCCCTACAAGCGCTGATCGGGGTTCTCAGCACTCAGAGTATTCGCGCGGATAAATCCTCGCGCTACAGGGCTTTTAAATGCGTTGCATTTTGCTAGTAGTGACTGAAATTTATGCGAGTAGTGCGGTTTGTATCCGCAGCCCGAATGGGTCCTGTAGGTCTTAATTTCTGCGCTGCGGATTTTTTAGGTGAAGTACTTATCAAATCACCATGGTGATTTTTACTCGGTATCCCGCCAAGTTATCGGGTTACCAAATGTCGGTTGTCCATCTGCTTGTCTGAAACAAAACTGTAGTCATTCAATCAAAGAAGGACGCAGCAATGAAAAAATTTGATCCAGCGCAACTGAGCTATTTCACCGGCACTGAGAAGTACTACCAAATCAGCCGTAGACACTTGTTAACCGATGGGACCAAGTACTTGGCTGAAGCCGCTGAGTGCTTTTGGATGATGGATGCCATTGCCAGCCACTTGTGTGAGATTGGCACAGTGGATTGGTTTGTATTGGTCCGCGTTGAAGTAACGGAGGGCAGGGCTGTAATGATCTATGAGGACGGTAATGGTCGAGAACACGCCAGGCAGGAGATCCCGTATACCGACTTTCCCTTGCCTAGCATCACACTCTACGCATGCTGGGATCAGCAGCACTGGGTCATCATGTTACCTAGCGAGTATTGACTTGACTGGGTCCAGACTGGATGCTGTGAAATCCGAACTGCGCCCATAGTAGCCAACGCGCCTCCTGTGCGTTTAAGGCCCGTACTTCTGTTTTGATTACTTGGCTGCGGCCTTTGACCTGTGCGCGAACTGATGCTTGGTAGGTATGCATCATTTACTTATCATTTAAGTGAAAGTAGGGTGCACAAAAAAGCCAGCGCGAAGCTGGCTATTTGATTGACATATTTCAGCTTAGTGATTTGACTGCTGGGCTTCTTGATCACGCAACTTGATCAAATCAGCTGCTGTTAACTCAACGTTCTTGCCATCAACTGCGACAACGATACCCGTGTTAGTTTTAATGGCTAGATCTTGTGCTGAACGAGCTGCACGTTCCATGGCCGCGTATGATCCTGCCAAATCTGGATCTGTGGAAGTTCGAATGTCTTTGGTGTTCATTTGTTATTCCAGTCAATGAGCTTAGGGTGCATGCCAGAACTGTCATAAAACGCCCATGAGTTGACTACCTTACTGTAACGCTTATGGAAGTTTTCTAGGCCTGATTTAAAGCGTCTTCTAATTACATCTTCAGGGATATTGTGACCACCTTGCAGAACACGGCGAGTAACCCTTGATACAGCGATGTCTTCATTGGGCAATGACAAGAACCACAGCTTAACTTGGTAGCCATGGGCTTGCCACAAGGCGATTTTTTTCAAGTAGGCCATGCCTGATAGCGTGGTTTCAAAAGCAAAGCTGTGTCCCGCATCCACGCATTCATCAATTTCTTCCAGCATCAAGCGTCCAGCTTTGAAAGCTGCTGACTCTGGATTGAATGGAGCCAAGCCCGCAGCAATCAAATCGGCGTTGATGAATCGCAGCGTCTTAGCTTCGACAGGCAAAAAGTCACGGGCAAAAGTGGTTTTGCCAGCGCCGTTGGGTCCTGCAATGATGATGATTTTTTTCAAATTTAGCCTGTGTTCTAGTGATTTTATGCTCTGCAGTGCCCGTTGCCAACCGGGAGATCTGGGCGGCGTAGGCTCGAAATTTCAGTCCTGCTCGTGACAAAGAAGGACTTGCTTGATTTGGCATCAAGTCGGTTATCTGCTCAGGTATAAATTGGACACACGTGTCAATCACTTGATGACTGCAATTACTATAAGCGTGTGACTTTTTTTAACTTGTAATTGTTACGGAGTTTTTGGATTCGTTTATCAATCGATTGGGGTGAAATGTAACTTCATCTATGTCTTCGCAGTAATTTTGAATCTGACGATAGCATCAAAGTGTATGCCCGAGATAGTCACCTAAACGAAGTGGATCACGGCTCATATGGGCTGAGCTTGATCAATGACCGCTTGTCGAAAACTGTCTGGTAATGCGCCAGGTGTTAGTACATCGACAGGCACGCCCAGCAAGTTACGCAGTTTGTAGCGTATGGCACCAAGGTCAAACAGAGTTGTGTCAGCTGTGGTGTCCACAAGAATGTCTAGATCGCTTAGATCCGTATCCAAGCCATGCGCCACCGATCCAAATACGCGAGCATTCACAGCCCTGTGCGCCAGGACAATTTCGCGTATTTCACTGCGGTGTGTGGCAAGAGCCAATGATGGTTTCATTTTTGAATTTGCTTTGTACTCGCTGATTTTATGCTCTGATACGGAGTTTGCCAACCAGCCAACGTATCGAGAAAAATACCGCTCAATTCCGCCACAAATGCCAGACAAATAAGGACTTGCTTGATTTGGCATCAATCGATCCAAGTGACCCATTTATGGGTCAATTGGGCATATGTGCTCATGACTTAATTGATTAATTACTATAAGCGTGTGACTTTTTCATTTTTTTAGATAATCTGTATATTCCAGCTAAATACGTGTGAATTCCAGGATTTCTCTAGTCCTGACTACATGGGGTAGCAGATGATCAAAATCACCATTGATGCAAAAGTCTACGAGGCGCTGCAAAAGGCGTTTCCCAAGCCTGCCAACACAGCGCACAGAGCGCTGGCTAAATACATCAGCGTGCTGGAAACCATGTTGTTCAAAAGCTTGCATTTTGCAGCGACGCCCCTGCAGCAAAAGTTAGATCTGTTTGCCATTTCCCTTCAACAACTGGCGAATCAAGGCGGTCAGATTGGACCCAAGAAGTTGCGTGTGCATGCTTGGCTCAGAAACAACAACTTGAACTTGGTTGAAGCGGTGATCACCGGCTCTAACTTGACTGGGAGTGTGAGCCAGTGCAAATTGACCAGCCTTGTGACCATGGTTGACACACTGGCAGTAGAGGACAAGATATTGACATCTATAAGCAGTGACCGAGAGTTAGACCAGTACCTCAGTGGTGATGAATTCAGTAGCTATCAATTGGTCAATCTGCTGTACCCAGAGATCAAGCGCAGAGCAAGTGATGCGGAGCTTGATGAGCTGTTTGACGTGGTACCTGTGGACAAGGAAAGCGTTAAGAGCTACATCGTCTGGCTGAGTACAGAAGCTGATCTGATCACACTTGAAAAGAAGAACCAAGCCTTACGACAAGCCCGTATTATTTTGGCAATCGCCAGTGTGTTCAACGGCAATTATTTGCAGCGCAAAAAGCCCAGTGAGTTCGGCCGCATGTACTACGAGGGCACCAGCGTTCAAAACATCAACAAAGAATTACGCCGAGCAGTGCTGGGTAATTGCTGGGAATATGACATCCGCTCAAGTGTTGTGGCTTGGAAGATGGGATGGGCCAAGCAATACATTGATGCACGGGGGCAGGGCGAGGATCTGCGCAGGGTTTTCAGCGCCACGCTGAATTTTCTGGAAGACAAAGCTGACTTCATGGGCACCGTACAGTACTTCACTTTTAGAGATGACAGCCCAGTACACACAGATCTACAACCAAAATTGCTCAAGCAGGCGTTTACGGCCATTAGCTTTGGCGCTCGTCAAAACACCACGGGCTGGCAAAACGAATCAGGTGGCTGGACAAATCCCGCACTTGTTGACATTATTAAAAACGTCAACGACCGGGAACGATTTCTTGCTGATCCCACAGTGCAGGCCTACATCAACGAACAGGGCATATTGGACGCACACCTGTACGAATTGGTCAAAGTGCAGCGTAGAGATTTACTCAGCAAATCATTCCTTCAAACGCCCAGTGGCAGGCCCAGTAAGTCCAAGATCCTTGCTTACCTTTACCAGCATGATGAAACCGAAGTCATGGACATTGTTTGCGAAGTTGCTGCGCAGCATGCCCGCGAACCCATTGCCCGTGTGCATGACGCTATCTTCTTCAAGCACAAGCTCAGCGTGGACTTGCGCCATGAGATAGAAATGACCATGCAAGATCGAACTGTCAACCCATATTGGCGCTTGAGTCACAAGCAGTTGGAGCGTTATGAGCCTCGTTATTTGGATTTGAAAATGGAAGAAGAAGCGCATCGCGAGCGCATAAGGCAAGAATCGATCCGAGCCCAAGAACACTTTGCAAACCTGTCTGTTGATTGATCTGTCAACCGATAGCTTGAGTCCCGCCAAGTAGTCGGGTTACCAGCCTTTTAGGTTGCTCAGCGCCATGGTTCGACAATAAATTAGCTATTCCTGCAACACACAAGGAGTAGTTATGTCAGGTTTAAGCGCGTTAAAATTAGTTCAGGCCAAGCGTGAAAAGGGTAATAGCCCACAGCATGCAAGGCGTCAAAAGCTTAGCACCAAGTTGGCTGAGCAAATCCAGTTAGCCAAGGCGCAGCAGTCGGGCGCTGAGTTTTCCCCAGTAAGAGTCCGCACAGTCAAGGACGAGGCAACTGGGCTGAGCAGTAAAGTTGAAGTTCCCAAGAAGTTAAAGCCTTGGTGGTGGACAGATGAAAAAGGCAAGCTGTGCGTCACCATTCGTTATGGGGCTCGCATACTAGAAATAGTCGAAGGAAAAAATGCCATCGAGACAGACAGCATTGCCGATGTGATCACCTCGCTTCAAGTGATTCGCACTGCCGTTGATTCAGGTGAATTGGATGCACGCATAGAGGCCATAAGTGGCTTGATGAAATCAGGCTTCGACAAAGAAATCCAAGCCTCAAAGCGTCAAACTTTAAAGCTGCCAAGCAAGTCAGCTTGACTTCTTAAGGCGTAGATTTTTCAGCACGGCAGATTAGTTCCAAGGTGTTAGTATAAAAATTGTACGAAACTCCTTGGGACTTGCAAAATGGCTGCATCTAGTTTGTTGGCTTTGATTGACGATATCGCCATGCTTTTAGATGACGTGGCGACCATGACTAAAGTTGCAGCGAGGCAAAGTGCTGCATCAGCTGATGATGTAGCGGCCATGACGCAGTTGGCTGCGAAAAAGACGGCAGGGGTCTTAGGTGATGACCTAGCCCTTAATGCTCAACAAGTTACCGGTGTCAAGGCCGACCGTGAGTTGCCAGTAGTTTGGGCAGTTGCCAAAGGGTCATTGCTTAACAAAGTGATCTTGGTACCAGCCGCGTTGGTGATCAGTGCCATTGCACCATGGATGATCACGCCCTTGTTGATGATGGGAGGACTTTTCTTGTGCTTTGAGGGTGCGGAGAAATTGCTCCATACCTACTTGCAGAGCAAAGAGGATGAACAATTACACCGTGATCAGTTGGCTCAAGCCGTTGCCAATGAAGAAATTAACCTGCTGGAGTTTGAAAAGGACAAAATCAAAGGCGCTATCCGTACTGACTTTATTTTGTCAGCTGAGATCATAGTGATCACATTGGGAACTGCTGCCGCCGCAAGCTTTGCTCAGCAATTGGCGGTACTGGTGGGTATTTCGTTGATCATGACCGTGGGGGTTTACGGGCTGGTTGGGGCCATTGTGAAAATTGACGACGCTGGTTTGTATCTGATCAATCGAGGCAATCAATTTTTAAAAGCATTGGGGCGGGGGTTGTTGGCCTTTGCGCCACTACTCATGAAAGCGTTGTCAGTGCTGGGTACAGCTGCGATGTTTTTGGTCGGTGGCGGCATCTTGCTGCATGGCATCCCATCTCTTGGTCATGCAGTAGAAGATTGGTTTTTGGGAATGGGCTGGATTACGGATCTATTGAGTAACTTGGCTGGTGGAGTGGCAGGACTGGTCGCCGGCGCAGTTGCTGTTGGTGCTTGGCAACTTGTTCGTCGATTGAAAAAGTAAGCCTACAGTCGTTTAACTGTTGAGCAGCTATCCTTCATTCGTAGCTTGAATAATCGGCGCATTTGGCGCATACACAGGCTCGGCCCTTGGCCGCATCAGGTACTTGATCCATTACTGCAGGTGTAAACACTGCGTCCATGCACCAGCATCGTTCAGGTTTGGTACCAGTTGCTTTGGCCTTCTCCATGGCACAAACATTAGGTTCGTGACAGATAGGGCAACGGGTCGGATCAATCGTGTTCATAAGCTCTGAGCTTATCAGCTTAGATGGATACTTTCAATCCAGGATTGCGTAGCTTTTGTAATGCTTTCTGAGCGCGTTGGGCCTTTTGTCTTTCACGTTCAGTTTTGAGCGCATCACTGGCGCGTTTGCTGGTGACACGTAATTGATCTAGTCTCAATTGCTCTGGCGTTTTTGGTTTATCAAGCTCAAATATTCGCATGCATTTATTTATGACAACGGATAAATAAATGTAGGAAAAGGAGACCAAAGATGAGATTTATGGAAATTGCCAACCCTGAGGATCAGCTAGCACTTTGGAGGCTGATATCTGACAACGTATGGTCTGCTGTAATGACCCAGGCCAAACAAGCTGCAGCCCAAAAAGCTCAGGCCGCAGCTAACCCCAAGCAAAAAAAGTTCAAGCCCAAGAAGGCCATACCTAAACCACCCCCAGCCCCAAAGCCAAAACCACCAACCCCCAAGCCACCCCCAGCTAAAAGCCCAGTACCCCCGCAGGCAAGATCGGTAGCCCCCAGCAGACCCTCACCATTACCCAGCTCACAGCCTGTGCTCAGGCCTACCCATTCAAGTAGTTTTAGCCAGGCTGATTTGCATGGCATGCAGCAGCAGTCTCAGGGTGCAGGGCAATCCTATTCGGCACAAAAACCCTTCTAACGAGTCGAAACCGTGGATTTTTGGCAAGAAATACTGTGTTTTTAAATTTCATGGCCGTGGGGATGAGAGGCATAGCAAAAATGGTTTTGCATCGTTGCCAGGGGCTGTCATAATTTTGTCATGGAAATTTCCTTTGATACGCTGGATACGCCAGCCCTTACCAAAGCTCAGTTAGCTGAGATGCTGTTTGAACAAATTGGTTTGAACAAGCGAGAGGCCAAAGATTTTGTCGATGCATTCTTTGAAGCGATTAACGTTGAGCTGGCAAATGGGTGTGATATCAAAATCTCAGGGTTTGGTAACTTTGAAGTTAAATCGAAATCTGCCCGCCCCGGGCGCAACCCAAGGACAGGTGAGGACGTAACCATACCTCCAAGACGGGTGGTCACTTTCAGGGCCAGCGGGCAGGTTAAAGAACAGATTAATAAAGATTAAGCATTAGCAGTTAGCTTAGCTTTCCGTTTAGCAGGGCGTTTGGTTGTTAGAAACGACACTTGTAAGTTGTCGATATGTTTCATGATCTGCTCAGTGCTTGAGTCGTGCTGATCGCCGGAAAATATGGGCTCGTTTGGCAGCAAAAAAGCATGCTCACTTTCTAGCCACGATTTGCAGTGCCATTTTCCTGACTGAACTGCATGATCTAGATCGGCTTGTTGTTGGGCTGTCCACCGAGGGCAAGATTGCACAGGAGATTTGCATGGAAATTTCCCGATTTCAACATTGGCAATCAATTCACTTGCGCCGTCTTTAGTTTGACAAAATATGTTGCGAACAGCATTGCGTTTGTTAGCAGATGCTTGCGCAGTATCGGTTTTCAAGACTTTATTTTTTGGCGAAACATTCAAGTACCTTCCCATTTCAAAATCACCCCATTTATGGATAGGCTCACTTGCTGGACTTTGCTCAACGCTGACTGTAAGTACCAAAGATTTGTATGAGCGGATGATTGTTTTTTTGCTTCTAAGGCAAAGATCAAAAAGTTGATACTTGGCGTCAACGTCATAGTGCTTGCCTCGAACTCGGGCTAATTGCCATGCTTGCCAAATGATTGTCTTCGCTTCAATAGTGTCTAAATATTCAGGTATGGCGATGCAGATCATGCCAGGCCTTGCAATTACCAGATCACTTTTGAGCAGCAACTCTAGTCCTGCGCCAAGCTGCTTGATGAATTCAATTTCAATCTGAGGTGAGTCAAAAAGGCGAGAACCATTTTCTTGCCACCAGTGCATGAAGCATTGATATTTGAATATGTCACCAAAGTCCTCCCAGACTTTGACTAATCTTGAATCTTGGCACTCACCATTTTGTTGACAGCACCACCAATAGTCTTTGCTACATCGCAAAAATGCCAGCCACCAGAAATATAGGCTGGCTGTTATTTCTACCTCTGCAAGGGGTCTACGGGTTGGCATGTCCATGGTTGTCTCCTTTGTGGGCTGTTAAAAATTCTCCTGTTGTTAAAAAAATATAAAGCCAAATCGCATGTCACGTCGCTTTATAGGTTTTTCTCCTAGCCTTGAGTCAGCAGTGCATGTCGCCTGCCAAAACCCTTGTTACCCCTGAAACCCTAGGAGAAAACCATGCAACTATCCAACGGCGCTATCAAAACTAGCGCACCACCACCCGCCTTGATGAGCAAACTGCCAGCCGACGAGCTCGAGGGCGTAGATCTGGAAACCTTTGATCTGAGTGCTTTCGTATCAACTGGCAAGACCAAGGACAAGAATGCCGTGGCCGTGCTGGCACCCGAAGTCATGAACTTTGTAAAGGAAAGCGAGGAGCTGTTCAAGCTGGGTGAGAAGTTCGAGCTAGAGGTCGTCCAGCGCGGCCATCAGTCGCTTTACGAACTCTTGGCATCCGTATACGGCCTAGCGCTTCGAATTGAAGAAAGCCCCCAAAAGGACAAGATCTTGGAAGCAATTCGCAAAGACTTGAAGGACAACCACGCCATCATCGTCAAGAGCAACAGCACGCCCATCAACGTCATGGTCAAGTACGTGATCCGCACGGATAGCTCTGCAGCAAGTAGATACGTCAAAGTCCTAAATGTGGCAAGAGAGGAAAACATATCTGTAGTGGATTTGCCGCCTTACATTACCCGCCGCGGAGGTGTCAGCCAAGCTCAAGAGTTGGAGTCATTGGCCTTGGCTAAAAAAACAGGTGACAAGAGTTCGAAGGAACGAACTGTCTTAATTCGGGAATTTTTTAAATTGATGGGCGAGACATCCAAGAGCAATTTCCAGTTCAGTGGAGATGTGAATGTGCACTCAGAGCCCAAAGAAAACGAAACAGAAACCTCGAGTTTTTGCGTATTCGTCGCGCACCACGTATCAGGCGATCAGTACAAGATGATTTCTGCCAACGACTTGGGTAAATCTTGGGAAGACAACTTGGTCAAGTACTTGGGTAAAAGCATGCCCAGCAACTTGTACCTGCTTGAGCGCGGCATTCGCAATTACAAGCGCAGCATTTCCATGGACACCACTCAGCCCGAGAGTCTGCGCAAGGAGATGGAACGTCAATTGGCCATTCCCATGAAATACAAGCAGAACGAGGTCATTGAGATGGACACCAGTGACGACGCACCTCTTTAAAACCAAGCCTTGATCTGGTCAGGGCGCAGAACAGTAGCTGAGCCTTGGCTGATCATCTTTCAATAGGAATACAGATCGAATAGGAGAAATCAAAATGACGAAATACTTGGTTTTTAAAAATCAACCTGAAAGTGGGCAAGTAAATGAGCCAGGCAGCAGAGAGGAGATGGCAAGTGAAATAGCAAACGTCGTTTCGCAAGATCGCATGCCGCCCAATTACTACATTGCATATCCAATTGAAAATCCAAAAGTTTCTTTAGAGTCATTGAAGGAATTAGCTAAGTTCTCAGTAGAGATTACTGATGAGACTGCTGAACTTTGGATCAATGAAATTCAAACTATGGTTCAAAAAGCGCACATGGTAGATGACGCAGTTAGTGAGGCGTCGGGCGGTATATTCCAAGCAATGATCGAATACAACAACTCAATTCAAGCTAGCGATAATTTTCAGGGATTAACGGAATTGAGTATCAAAGCTTTGGATCGAATGTTTGAATATTTTGAGGTTGAGTCTTCGTATGAGGTTCCAACCAAGGTTGAAGAAATATTCTCAGTTGAATCCTTTGAACATCATCACGTTTGAAAGGAAATGACTATGTCTAAATACCTCGTTATTCCTCGCCGCGCTGATTCACCAATGACTCATAAAGGGGGTAGTACGGAAGAGACCGTGTGTGAAATTGCTAAAAACTTGTTGCATTACCCGGGACCTTCTGAATATTTAATGGCCATACCGGCAGATACAAAGATTGCCACATTTGCTGTGCTCAAGGAAGATGCACTTTGCACAATCGAAGTCACAAGGGCAACACTTGAGACTTGGCGAAAGGATGTGACAAATATTCAAGATGCCATCAATTCATTTCAGTCAGCCAGAGATCATGCAGAAAATGTTCTGGACCAAGCCTTAGGTGATTTGGACGAAGCTTATGAAAACAGCATCGGATTTAAAGGCTACACACCAAGTGATGACATCAGTGTTTATGGTGCGCTAGAACAGATGGGGTCTAACGATCTTGAATACACATTCCAGCGCGCATTGCATGAGATGTATAAATTTCAAGTGCTTAGACGTCAGACGGCTTAAGGGTGTGCATTATGGAACAGGCACAACTTTTCAAACATTTGTTTGACATGAGCTTGGATGAGATCGCTTCGTTCATTGATTACGATGAAACGATTGAGGTATCACTCTACAAGATGGATATGGCAGCTCGGACAAGACACATCATTAACGCAGTTCAGATTGAGGACATGTGGCAGTCACTAGATGAGAAAAGCCAAACGTTCGATATCTACATATCTATGCGGCTGTCGCCTATGACCCTGGCATCTTGCTTTCACTTAAACCACGATATGAATTGTTTGGAGTGGCGATTTGTATTTCCGCGATATGACGATCTACCCCAAAACTCTCGACCTAAGTGCTTTGGGGAGTACTTGGCATTGAACAAAAGTGTGCAGATTGTGAATATCGAGAACTACGATATTGCCATGGCGTGTGATTTTTTGGACAAGGCATATGACTTCTCACGCCATAAAAACAAGCCCTTCATTTCTCGCCAGCAAGGTGGCTTTACCCAGTAAGCGCAATAAATGTCAGTTGCTTCTCGAGTTCAATGCAGCTTATTTGCGCAGCCATAGGGTTTTTGCCTGCATTGATCTTTAATCTAAAGTTTTGCTTAAAGTTAGAGAAATTTTTATCGCTGCATACTATTCATAGTATTCAACACAGGGCTCGATAATTCTGCGATCACATTGCTATAAATTTGAGCACGTCTATCTGCGAATCCATCAATCATTAAGCCTAAGCCAGAAAAAAATACAAGTGCAATTCCAAAGCCGCTCCAAAAGTCTGAAGTGCTCAAAAGCCTTAGCCCAAGACCAACAATTGCGGAGATGACCCAGATTGCAAGGTACCAAGGCCATGCTTGATTGACTTTTTCCATTCGAACAATCTCTGACTTGATGGTTTCTGCCGGATTAGCTGAATATGATTGTTGAATTTGTGAAGTTTGTGCAGGCGTTCGAAATCCGACGGTGCCTCCAATGACTGCGATAACCAGACCTATGGCAATGAACGGTATCGCTACACCCCTAGAGAATCCCTGGTGTCCTTCTGACAACAGCCAGCCTCCAAACACCATGCACAAGAGGCCTATTGGCAAGATGAACACAAGTGCTTCAATTTTTTCGCCTTGAAAGTAAGGCATCATAGTTTCTAAGAATTTCATATCTGATTCCAATGATGTGACATCCCCTGCGCAAATATGCGCAAGGTGTCCGGTTAGGTTCTTCTGATTAAACGGGTTTAGTGAGTTGCTTTAGCAAAGCAGTCACCCAATTACGTGGCGTAAATCGAATACTTTGCGCCATGATGTTGTTCATCAAACCAGTGATGTGAACTCTTTTTCCTCGCTTCATGGCGGCATAACCTGATGCTGCAACTGATTGAGAGCTAGGAAGTTTTTTATTTTTGACCAGTGCAGATGCTTGCATCACAGCCCTATCCTGAAAGCCCGTTGTCGTAGGTCCTGGACACAAGGCAGTCACGGTGACACCGGTTCCCTCAAGTTCACATGCAAGCCCTTCAGAGAAGTACAGCACAAAACTTTTTGTGGCAAAGTAAACAGCCATGAAGGGACCTGGCTGAAATGCAGCGGTGGAGGCGACATTAAGCAACTTCCCTTTTGTACTAAGTAGATCGGGTAAAAATAATTTGGTCAGTACGACAACACTGTTCATGTTTAGCTGCATCATTCCCAGCGTGGCTGACAGTGCTATGTCTTGAAATTCACCAAAGGTTCCATAGGCTGCGTTGTTGACCAGTGCATTTAAAACCAATCCTCTTTCCTTTATTTGAGCGTGCAATTCTTCTGCGCCCAAAAGACTCTCTAAATCAGCGCCAATGACAGTGACTTGAATTCCATAGCGTTTTTGAAGCGTATCTCCTTGGATTTGCATTTTTTCAACGCTTCGAGCAACCAATATCAGGTCGTAACCGTCCTTGGCGAATTCTTCGCACAGGGATTGACCAATGCCACTGGATGCACCAGTGATCAGTGCGATAGGTTTTGTTGTTTGCATGATTTTCCTTTTGGGTGATAGGTCGAAACATATCGACGGATTATTGAAAAAAAACGATCAAGCGCAAGCAATTTCGCTCTGCTCAATCAATAACTTGAGACGACCAATAGGCTCATCCCAGAGCAAACTGTAAAAATTTTCTCTGGACTCTCTGGTCAAGCTGACCATGCCGGCATCTTTGAGGACCTTTAAGTGATGCGAGATGGATGGACGGGCAAGATGCATCAGTTCGGTAATTTGAGACACATTCAAACGGTCATGTTCGGCAAGAAGTAAAACAATTTGTTGCCTCGCTGGGTCACCCAATGCGTGAAAGAGACTCTCGCAAGTGCGAAAGGTCTTAGCAACATCTGCAAGGGTCCAAGCTTTGGCTTTGGCCATTTTATGAGTTTATAGGTCGAATCATGTGAACGGATCATACACAAAAAAAGGGATAAAACTGAAGAGGTGAGTTTTCATCCCAAGTATTGGATAAATCAAGGTGACTGATTTTTTTTGAATCCATTGCTACTGATAACTGCACAATGGTATGTCTATCAACAATATTTTGTCTTTATTGAGTCTTAAAATTAGTCTGTTAACGCTATGAACGTCAGTTGCTTCTCGAGTTCAATGCAGGCTATTTGCGCAGCCATAGGGTTTTTCCCAGCATTGATATCCAATTTAAAAGTTTCGCCTGCAGTAGTGATATGAATTTTCACAGTGCCGGCTTTACTTTTAAATTGGTAAGAGATATCTGCCCGGGGTAGATGTTCACGTTCATTAACAATCAAACTGACCTTGTGTTTGCCGATCTCTTGCAGGCGCTGGTTTAAAGCCCAAGCGCCAGCAACTTGGCCCTTGTAGTCGGCTATGGCTTCTTTGACTACGGTCATAGTTCCAGCAGGCCCAACTTTGGCAATGATGGCGAGCTCGCTACTAAGGTCTTCTTTTTTCACCAATCGCAATCTGATCCGCTCGTAATAATCAACCGCAATCAAAGCCGCCTTCATCTTGGTGATGGCTTCTTCTGCGTAGCGTTCGAAGTATTGGTTGAGTAGGGCAGACATGGTGGGCTTTGATTATTCAGTCGTGAGGGCAGGTCGTTGTTGGAAATTCATTTCAGGGGGTTAGGTGGACTTTTTGCGCTGACCTTTGAGGCGATTCTCAAAGTCATCAGTAAGTTCGGAGTTCTGTGCAATCAAGGGCATGACAAGTCCTGTGCCCATCTGCACCAAGTTCATTATGTTGTTGTTGGCCATTTGCGCTGTCATGATGGCCCTGATCTGTGCAGCTTCACCACTGGTGGCATTGGGATCTATAACGCCAGCAAACTGCTTGGCCTTCATCAATGGCGTCAAGTGGCTGTAGTGCTTGGTGATCATCAAAACAGATGTTCCCATCTGCTCAGCCAAATCGTGAATGGGTATGCCTTCAAGCAGTCGCTGGGTAGCGTAGTAGTGGCGTAAGCTGTACAAGCTGCGTTCTTTGCCCGTAACAGGGCAGTTCAGTAGCTCTGAGTCCTCAAGCCACTGACGGAATGGTTTATTCCAGTTGTCGGGCACGGAGCCATCACTTAAACGGAAAAGCAGCTTGGGGACCTTTTTCTTTAAAACTTCCTCAAGGGTCATGCTGGACAAGTCTGGGCTAAGCTGACGTAGGCGCTCTAGCAGCAGCCAACAGCTGTTGTGGGCTACAAAGTTACGTGCGCCGCGTTTGCCGCGTTGTAGGCGGAAATGCAGCACGGGCTGCCCGTCACGAATTTCAACATCAATGTGCCGCCACTCAAGAAACTCCGCCTCAGTACCTGGGCGCATGCCAGTAGCGGCCATGAAGGGCACGTAGATCCCCAGAAGTTCACGAATGATTTTGGTACGAGCAGTGCGCCCATCTGAGATGAACTTTGCTGAGTACTTCATCATGGCTTCGAGCTCTTCATGGCTGAATTCAGCTCGGCGGTCACTCTCAACCCCAGTGTTCTTGGTAAGAGGGCGCTCATAGGCTGTCATGTAGCCACGCTCAATGGCTTCATCAAAGATGACGTTCAGCGCAGCGTTGTGATTGTTCTGGGCACTGCCTGAGAGCTCGCGACCCACCTTATCACGCCGCCAGACATGGAATTCTGAAATCACGGAGGGCTTGATGCCATCCACGTTATACAGACCGTAGAAGGGGATCAAGTACAACTTAATAGCTGATACGTAGTCACGGGCGCTGGGCTTGGCAGTACCTGCGGCAATTTCAGCTTCCAAGCGGTGCAGGACGCTTTCCGCAACTGGCTTGAACTTTTTGCTGGTGACAGGCCGACCTTCTTCAAAGTCAAAAGTAGCCTTCATCCACATGCGTTCCGCTATCTTTGAAGCTTCTTTGACATTGGCAGTATCTGTGCTGCGACGAAACCAAGTCTTAAGGTTTTCTAGCTTGTAATGGGCTTGCCATTTTTTACTGTCGTCACGGCGCACAAGCCTAATCAATTCAGGCTTGACTACGACAGTTTGTGAGGCTGGTACACGCATGCCAATACTTTACTGCCACTTTTAGAAAAAATCAACCAGCGGCAGGCTTAATATTCGTGTAATAACCGTGTAATTAATAAATCAAATAAAAACAACGATTTAAGTCGTTGTTTTTAAAGGGGTTTTGGCTCCTCGACCTGGGCTCGAACCAGGGACCTACGGATTAACAGTCCGGCGCTCTACCAACTGAGCTATCGAGGAATAAATTTGGTTCTAGCTTGCAAGAAAATTGCTTCTAAACGTTGTTTAAAGCAGCAAGCGCTTGCCGAATTTGCTAGCCTATGATTGTAGCAAAAAAAACCTGCGTACTTGATGGAGCTATAAATTCATAGCTAAAAACAACTCTAGACACCATGCCCCACGAGGGTTCGCCATTGAGAGGTATTTTATTTTGCGGTCTATCTATGGCGTTGAAAAAGGAAGTTTGGCTTTCGCCCCAAAGCTGACGTTCGATTTCTTATTGAACAAGTCAAAAGATATCAATCGCCGATCCAAATCTGCCGCAATGAAATATCTATCTCGTCTAGGTTGTTGTCTTCCGGAGAGTCGGATCTATCTATAACGAGAAAGTCGCAGGTACGCCCGATAGCAATTAACGGATGGTGCCAAACGCCTTTGGAATAGTTAACGCCCTGGCCTGGCTCGGCCCGAAAACACCGGATATCAGCTACCTCCAAGGCCTGCGTGGGCGGGGCCACTACGACCAAAAACGGCAGCTCGGCCATGGCTACAAAAGCCTGACTTCCCAGTGGATGCCGCTCCATCACCTGGAGTTGCATGGGCAGTGTACGTGGCAGCGCCCGAAAAATGTTGATCAGAACTGTACTCTGGCCTACGTCAACGCGTGCCAGGTCGTGAAATCGTGTGGCATAGCCCTGGTTGATGGGGATTTGGCGCACCGTGTCTCGCGCCTCGATCACTTCGCCAAACGGGAGAAACCGTTCGGCGGTCAGTGGCTCAACAATTAGCGTAACCGGGATATGCGCCATGGGGTTTAGCAATCAATGTCTTTTAAGTCTGGGCCGGACTGGCTAGGTCTGCCTTTACGGCTGCGATGGCGGTTACCAAATGTAAGACCCATCACCAAAGTTTGCACCACGCACAGTGCTGAAGTCAATGAGCGAAATCCCTTTAACTCTGCGTCGTTCACGTCAATCAACAGATCGGCGATGCGTCCTAGCGGGCTTAGCGCGCCGTTGGTGATGGCCAGTATTTTGGTTCCCCGAAGTTTGGCCTGTTCGCAGACCTTGAGCGTGTCTGCCGCGTAGGGCGGAAAACTGATGGCTACCAGCAAGTCCTGCGGCCCGGCCACTTCAGCCTGCTCCAGCACCATGCCACCTTGACCGTTGATCTGCACTGCGGCACATCCAGTGCGATTCAATGCGTAAGCTAGATAGGATGCCACCGCATACGAGCGCCGCAGGCCAATCACATGGACCAGCCGTGCGCGTTGCAGCATGGCGATAGCTTGCTTTAGAGGCATAAGCTCGGCGTCTGCCTGCAAGTGTTGAAGCGAGACGATATTTGCCTGGCTAAAAGCTCGCAACACAGCTACTGGATCTTGCGGACTGCTGAGCGTGAGTTCTCCGCCGTAATGGCGAATGCGCTCGCTGTATGTAGGATTGGCCGCTTGCTGCAAAGGTGCACGAAACAATCGTTTGAGTTCTGAAAATCCTGCAAAGCCCAAGGCCTGCGCCATGCGGATAAAAGCTACAGGTGAGAGCTTCGACTGCTGAGCCAGGTCAGCCAAGGGGCTCAAAGCGACGTCTTTGGGGTGCTCCAGCGCGTAATGCGCCGCGTCGCGCATACGTGGCGTAAGTTGCGCACTTTGCAGCGCGACTAGTGTGCGCAGGGCTTCGAGCGTGTTGGGCTTATTGGACTTTTCAGTTTTATCCAATGCCATGTTTAAAACGCCCGCACTTGGCCTCGTGGCACAAAGCGGCCCATGCCCTCGCGCCCGTGCCAATCGTGACCGTCAACGATCAAATTGCCGCGCAAGAACACTTTTTCTACTCGGCCCTGCAGTGTGCGGCCTTCGAGCAGTGTGTGATCGCAGTTGCCATGCAGATGTTTGGCATGGATGGTTTGGGTGACCGCTGGATTAAACAAAACCACATCGGCGTCGCTGCCCACAGCAATCGTCCCTTTTTTAGGAAATAGGCCAAACAACTTCGCTGGTGTGGTGGCGGTGAGTTCAACAAAGCGATTGAGCGATAGTTTGCCCTGCATCACGCCGATGTCAAACAGGCTGACCAGCCGGGTTTCGATTCCAGGCGCACCGTTAGGAATTTCTGCAAAGTTTTTTGTTCCTCGCAGCTTGGAACTACGCAGGCCCAAATGGTCGGCCTTCATGCAAAACGGGCAGTGGTCGGTAGCGATGACCTGTAAGTCGTCGTAGCGCAGGGCGCGCCACAGGTGCTTTTGGTCGTCAGGCTTGCGCAGCGGCGGCGTCATGACGTATTTGGCTGTCTCAAAGTCATCGTTGTCGTAGAGCGAGTCGTCAAACAGCAGGTAGTGGGGGCAGGTTTCAGCAAACACTGGAATGCCTTCAGCGCGCGCGTTCACAATATGCTTTAGCGCGTCGTTACTCGAGACATGAACAAAGTAAATGGGGGCATTCGCAAGTTCGGCCAATCGGATACCGCGGTGTGTGGCCTCACCTTCCATAAGAGAGGGGCGGGTGAGCGCATGGTAGCGAGGCGAGGTGTGACCGGCCTCCAACGCTTCCTTGATGAGCAGGTCGATCACCGTGCCGTTTTCTGCATGCAGCGCGACCATGCCTCCGTCCGCTCCCACTTGGCGCAGCATACGAAAAATCGAGGCGTCGTCGGCCATCATCACCCCAGGATACGCCATAAACATCTTGAAGCTGCTCACACCTTCGTGGTGCATAGCGTAGCGCACGTCCTTCAAGACTTGCTCATCCACGCGGGTGACGATCACATGCAGGCTGTAGTCAACATTGACCTGCGACTCGGCGCTTCTTTGCGCCCGTGCGATGGCACCCAAGGGCGAATCGAGTTCAGTTTGCAGTGCAAAGTCCACAATTGTGGTGGTGCCGCCAAAGGCTGCTGCCTTGGTTCCGCTGGCGAAGGTGTCTGTAGTAATCGTGGGGCCAATCACGTTTTCTAGGTGAACATGGGTGTCCACACCGCCAGGTAGCACATACAGGCTAGTGGCATCCACCACGCGCACATCAGGACCGACTTCTATCGCCTGTCCGATGGTGTGGACGATGCCGTCTTGCAACAGCACATCGGCCACGTAATCGTCACTGGCGGTAATCACCCGTCCATTGCGAATCAGCGTTGCGGTGGAATCGGTCACGGTAGATCTCCGAGATTTAGGCGAGTACGGGGTCGGTATCAATGGCCGCGTCAATGGCTACGTCCAGATGCATGATCAGGTGCTCCATTTCTGCAGGCGTGTTGTAGTGCGCAATAGACACACGCACCACACCTCCACACTTTTGCAGTTCGAGTGCTTCAATCAGGCGTTTGGCATAAAAGTCGCCAAAGCGGATGCCGATGCCAAAACGGTCGGTATGTAAAACAATTGCCTCGCTCATCGCACCGCGCACGACAAAGCTGACGGTGGGCACTCGCAGCCCATCGTTTGCATGAGGGCGCCCAATGATGCGCACACCAGTTTTACCCCGCAAATAGGCAAGCAGCTGTTCTGCCAGCGCGTCTTCGTGTCGTTCGAATGCGTCAAACGCATGTTGCATGCGGCTTCGTATGTCACCCTGCGCCCCCAAGGCAGCGCCCACCGATTCCAAATAGTCGCTGATGCCAATGCAACCATAAGACAACTCGTAATTGACATTTCCCGGTTGCAACTTGTAGGGCAGGGTGTCGGCTGTGATGAAGTAATGGTTTAGGCTGGCCAGTTGCAGCAGCAGTTCGCGTCGTCCCCACATCACGGCGTAGTGCGGACCAAACACTTTATAAAAGCTAAATACATAGACATCTGCGCCGCTGGCCTGCACATCTACCAAACGGTGCGGCGCATAGGCTACCGCATCCACACAAAGGCGAGCGCCCACCTTGTGAACGCGCTTCGCCACTTCTGCCACTGGGTTCACGGTGCCCAGCACATTAGACGCATGCGTCATAGCCACCCAGGTGGTGCTCGGCGACAGCAGCCGATCCAAATCAGACAGATCTAGTTCCAGCGTTTGGGGATTCACATTCCAAAAATGCACCTTAGCCCCAGCGGCCTGTAAGCGAAGCCAGGCGCCGATATTCGCTTCGTGATCGGTATTTGTGAGAATAATTTCATCACCCGGGCGTACTTGCGGCAAGATGGCCTGTATCAGCTGGAACATTAATGCCGTGGTTGCGCCTCCCATCACCACTTCCTCGTCATGGGCGGCATTAATCAACCGGGCCACTGATTGGCGCGCCTCTAATACTTTAGCCCCAGCGGTCTGTGAATGGGTATAGCTGGCACCAAGCTGTACGCTGCTGTTGAGTAAATATTCACGCACCCGATCAGCCACTCGGGTCAAAACCTGCGAGCCTCCTGCGTTATCCAGAAATACAAAATCTTGGGCCAGCGCTGGAAATTCGCTGCGAATTGCGGTCAGGTCAAGTGGGAGTGTTGGAGTGTTCATGGAAAGTTCTCAGTGCTGCAAAACGGCTTTAAGAAAAGCTTGGGTACGAAGCTCGCGCGGATTGCCGAAGAATTGGTCTGGTGCGCCTTGCTCGATGATGCGCCCGGCTTCCATAAAAACCACCCGGTGGGCCACTCGCCGTGCAAAACCCATTTCGTGGGTAACGATGACCATGGTTACCCCAGTTTTGGTGAGTTGCTGCATTACGTCCAGCACCTCGCCTACCATTTCCGGGTCCAGCGCCGAAGTGGGCTCGTCAAATAACAGTACCTTGGGTTGCATGGCTAAGGCGCGCGCTATGGCTACCCGTTGCTGTTGTCCACCTGATAACTCTGCGGGAAATTTATGGCTGTGTTCAGCCATGCCTACCTGCGCCAAAACATCAGCGGCCCGCGCCAGTGCCGCACTGCGTGCTAAGCCGTGGACTCGCAACGGGCCCAATGCCACATTGTCTAACGCGCTGAGGTGCGCGAACAGGTTAAAGCTTTGGAACACCATGCCCACACCGGTACGCACAGTGACCAGTTGAGGCCCCTTTTGTACCCGTACGCCATCGACCAGCACCTCACCACCCTGGTATTCCTCCAGCAGGTTGATACAGCGAATGAGGGTGGACTTACCAGAACCGGATGGCCCGACAACCACCAGCACCTCGCCCGCTTCTACGTCCAAATCAATCCCGTGCAATACGCTGACAGCACCAAAGGATTTTTGAAGTTGCCGGATTTGGATGAGGGGCGTGGGCATAGGGAGTTTTAGCGGCTTGGATGGCGGGATTCGAAATAGCTTACAAGCCTGACGAGAGGCAAGAGCAACAAAAGGTAAAGCAAGGCGGCGCCGATCAGCGGGGTGGGATTCGCAGCGAGCGCCTGCGCTTGCGTTGCTTGTTTGAGCAAATCTGGCATCGCAACGACCGAGGCTAGCGCGGTATCTTTGAGTACGTTGATACAGTTGCTGGTCAGCGGCGGCACCACGATTCGCAGTGCCTGCGGCAATATGACATAGCGCATGCTACTGCCAAATCCCAGGCCAATGGCTTGTGCTGCCTCAAATTGACCCTTAGGCACAGCCTGGATACCAGCGCGAAAAATTTCGGCCGAGTAAGCACACGACACCAGACTGATTGCAAGCGCAGCAGAAATAAAAGAAGAAAAACGCACACCCACAAAAGGCAGCGCGTAATAAACCAAAACCAATAAGACCAGCAGCGGGATAGACCGAAAGGCGTCAATATAGACCCGAGCCAACCAGCGAAGGGGTGCCGGACCATACAAGCGCAATAGCGCCATTGCCAAGCCAGAGGCTGTACCCGCTACGATACTCACCGCCCCCAGCATGACGGTAATTCCTAGACCTTCAAGCAAGGCCGGGAGCGCATCGATGAAAACGCTCCAATTAAAAAAAGTCTCAATCAAACTCATGCGTGCGATTCTGCACGCCCGCGCGCATCCTGTTTAAACAGGTGCGAACGGGCGTATCTCGGTAATAGTTTTATTTGGGAACGTCCATCACCTTCACAGTTGAGGAGCTGTCAGGTGGCGTAGTTCCAAACCACTTCTTGTGGGTGGCGGCGATAAAACCTTCTTTTTTAAGCGTGGTCAGGATGTCATTGACCTTGGTCGCATCGGCAAAGTTCTTTGCGAACATAAAGGAGTAGCGCTCATTGGTAGGAATGCGAGCGACCACACGGTACTGGGGCTTATCCTTAATGTAGTACTCCACCGCTGGAATATCGCTGATGTAGCCATCAATCCGACCTGCTGCCAGATCCAACATCGCGGGGGCTAAGCCCTCGTAACGCGAAATCTTAGCGATCTTCAGTTTGGCGGTGTTTTGGGTTGCGTACATGTCACCGGTGGAAGCGGTATCCACACCCACGGTCTTACCCGCTAGGTCTTCAAGCTTGTCGATCTTGGTGGTTTTCAGAACAGAAAGCGACTGATCGCTGTCATAGTAAGGCTGGGCGAATGCCAGCGACTCCAAACGTTTAGCGGTGATCGTGATCGAAGAAACAGCAATCTGGATACGCCCAGACTGGACAGCAGGGAACAGGCCGTTAAATGGAATGTTCTCGATTTTTACGGTTTTCCCCGCCCGTTTCGCAACCTCATTGACCAAGTCGATTTCAAATCCGACGATCTTGCCCGACGCGTCTTGGAATTCCCAGGGCACATTACCTACATTGGCGCCGACTACCCAATCTGCCGCCATCGCCGTGCCACCTGTCATTGTCAAAATCGACAGCGCAAGGCGTGTCGCAAGTTGTTTTATCTTCATGCTAATTACTCCTAGTTATGTTTGAAAAACAGGACTGAACACCAGGCTAGCGCGATAGTAAAGCGCCAAAAGCCTGCGGACACTCTTTACTGCTGTGCCTTTTTAGATCATAGTCCAGTGAATTAAAAAAATCAAAATTTATTTTTATGAATCAATTTATTCATTCTTCTTGCCCTGGAGGGTCGCCAACGGGCTCACGCCAGAGCACCTTCTGAGCCACAATGAGGCGCACCTTCGGTAGTTTCAATCAATATTCGGGCGGCACCTTTCCATGACTCCATTGAATACGGACGTTTTTACTGCTATTGCGCAAAGCGAACGCTTTAGCTACAGCGCGATTACCCGACGACCGGATTTTTCTTGGCCGCAAGAAAAGCGTCTGGCGGTTTATATCGGCTTCAATTTGGAACACTTTGCCTTTGGTGAAGGCTTGGGTGCTGCCATTGGCCCGGTCTCCGCGCAACCGGATGTGCTCAATTACAGTTGGCGGGAATACGGTAATCGAGTTGGCGCATGGCGTTGCCTAGAGCTATTTGAACAACTTGGTTTACCTACTGCAGCGCTGATCAATACCGCACTCATTACGCACTGCCCTGAACTTCTTGATGCGGTAATTCGTCGCGGCGATGAATTAGTGGGGCATGGTCACAGCAATGCCTTCCGACAGTCTGACTACTCCCCAGCGCTAGAGCGAGAGTTACTGGCTGGCTGTTACCGGCGCATAGAGTCGCTCCAAGGTAACCCCCCAACCGGATGGCTATCGCCTTGGATTTCCGAGACGATGCTTACGCCGGACCTCTTAGCGGAAACCGGCTACGCATACACCTTAAATTGGGCGCATGATGATCAACCGGTCGCTATGAAAACCCTTAGCGGAAGAACGCTTTGGTCGATCCCCTATCCCCAAGAGTTAAATGCCATTCCAATGATCATGGGACGGCAAATGGATGCCTGTGACTTCGCCGATATGATTATTGATAATTTCGATGAAATGCTTTTGCAAAGCAAACAACAAAGCCTTGTCATGGGCATTGCGTTGCATCCTTACATTGTGGGTCAACCGTATCGATTACGCCATCTGCGTCGAGCTTTAAAACACATAGTCGACATGGCTGCATCTGGTGAAGTGTGGATTACCACTCCAGGACAAATCTGCAACTTCGCTGAAAAGGCTC
>Ga0208974_1000223_pt1 | contig 24931 bp, 16 predicted proteins | sample GreLakmeER15MSRF_FD_187699 | JGI IMG/M metagenome (GOLD analysis project Ga0208974, IMG submission 187699) | Freshwater lentic microbial communities from great Laurentian Lakes, MI, USA - Great Lakes metaG ER15MSRF (SPAdes) | ecosystem: Environmental > Aquatic > Freshwater > Lake | place: Great... | reverse complement strand
CTACTTGACCGCAGCCTTTGACGTAAATGCCGAGAATGTGAATGTGGTTACCGGCTTGACATCTTCGAATGTTAGTACCGACTACTTGACCGCAGCCTTTGACGTGAATGCCACCAATGTGAACATAGTCACGGCCCTGACGTCCTCGACCATTCATGCGGACTACGTGACCGCTGCCTTTGATGTGAATGCGAACAACCTCAACGTAACAACAGCCTTGACATCCTCGAATGTCACTACGGACTACCTGCTCGCAGCCTTTGACGTGAATGCCACTAATGTGAACGTGGTCACGGCCCTGACGTCATCGACCATTCATGCGGACTACATGACTGCAGCCTTTGACCTGAATGCGAACAACCTCAATGTTACAAAAGCCTTGACATCCTCGAACATCACTACCAACTACGTGACTGCTGCCTTTGACGTGAATGCGACCAATGTGAATGTAGTCACGGCCCTTACGTCCTCGACCATTCATGCGGACTACGTGACCGCTGCCTTTGATGTGAATGCTAACCACGTCAGCGTAACAACAGCCTTGGCATCCTCGAACATCACCACAGACTACCTAACAGTCGCCTATGACGTGAATGCTACTAATGTGAACGTAGTTACAACCTTGGCATCCTCGAACATCACAACCGACTTCTTGATCGCAGCCTATGACGTGAATGCAAACAACCTGAATGTAACAACAGCCTTGACGTCCTCGAACATCACGACAGACTACCTGATCGCAGCCTTTGACGTGAACGCCACTAATGTGAACGTAGTCACGGCCCTTACGTCCTCGACCATTCATGCGGACTACGTGACTGCAGCCTTTGACGTGAATGCGAACAACCTCAATGTTACAACAGCCTTGACATCCTCGAACATCACTACCAACTACGTGACTGCTGCCTTTGACGTGAATGCAACCAATGTGAACGTAGTCACTGCCCTGACGTCATCGACCATTCATGCGGACTACATGACTGCAGCCTTTGACGTGAATGCGAACAACATGAATGTAACAACAGCCTTGACGTCCTCGAACATCACTACCGACTACGTGACTGCCGCTTTTGACGTGAATGCAGCCAATGTGAATGTAACAACAGCCCTGACGTCATCGAACATCACGACAGATTACCTAACAGCTGCATTTGACGTGAATGCGACCAATGTCAATGTTACAACAGCCTTGACGTCCTCGAATGTCACTACGGACTACCTGACTGCAGCCTATGACGTGAATGCAACCAATGTGAACGTAGTCACAGCCCTGACGTCATCGACCATTCATGCGGACTACGTGACTGCAGCATTTGACGTGAATGCGAACAACATGAATGTTACAACAGCCTTGACATCCTCGAACATCACTACCAACTACCTGATCGCAGCCTATGACGTGAATGCCACTAATGTGAACGTGGTCACGGCCCTGACGTCCTCTACCATTCATGCGGACTACGTGACTGCTGCCTATGACGTGAATGCGACCAATGTGAACGTAGTCACAGCCCTTACGTCCTCAACCATTCATGCGGACTACATGACCGCTGCCTTTGACGTGAATGCGAACAACGTCAACGTAACAACAGCCTTAACGTCCTCGAACATCACGACAGACTACCTAACAGCAGCATATGACGTGAATGCGAACAACCTCAATGTTACAACAGCCTTGACATCCTCGACCATTCATGCGGACTACGTGACTGCAGCCTTTGACGTGACTGCGAACAACCTGAATGTAACAACAGCCTTGACGTCCTCGAACATCACGACCGACTACCTGATCGCAGCCTTTGATGTGAATGCGACCAATGTGAACGTGGTCACGGCCCTGACGTCATCGACCATTCATGCGGACTACGTGACCGCAGCCTTTGACGTGAATGCAAACAACCTCAATGTTACAACAGCCTTGACATCCTCGAACATCACTACCGACTACCTAACAGCAGCCTATGACGTGAATGCGACCAATGTGAACATAGTCACGGCCCTTACGTCCTCGACCATTCAAGCAGACTACGTGACCGCAGCCAATGACGTGACCGCGAACAACATGAATGTTACAACAGCCTTGACGTCCTCGAACATCACGACCGACTACGTGACTGCAGCCTTTGACGTGAATGCGGCCAATGTGAACGTGGTCACAGCCCTGACGGCCTCGACCATTCATGCGGACTACGTGACTGCAGCCTTTGACGTGACCGCGAATAACCTGAATGTTACAACAGCCTTGACGTCCTCGAACATCACGACCGACTATGTGACTGCCGCCTATGACGTGAATGCGACCAATGTGAATGTGGTCACGGCCCTTACGTCCTCGACCATTCATGCGGACTACGTGACTGCCGCCTTTGACGTGACCGCGAACAACCTCAATGTAACAACAGCCTTGACGTCCTCGAACATCACTACCGACTACCTGATCGCAGCATTTGACGTGAATGCCACTAATGTGAACGTGGTCACGGCCCTGACGTCTTCGACCATTCATGCAGACTACATGACTGCAGCCTTTGACGTGAATGCAGCCAATGTGAATGTTACAACAGCCCTGACGTCCTCGAACATCACGACGGACTACTTGATCGTTGCCTTTGACGTGAACGCCACTAATGTGAACGTGGTCACGGCCCTGACATCATCGACCATTCATGCGGACTACGTGACCGCTGCCTTTGACGTGACTGCGAACAACCTGAATGTTACAACAGCCTTGACATCCTCGAACATCACGACCGACTACCTGACGGCCGCCTATGACGTGAATGCGAACAACCTGAATGTTACAACAGCCTTGTCATCCTCGAACATCACTACCAACTACCTGACTGCAGCCTTTGACGTGAATGCGAACAACCTCAATGTTACAACAGCCCTGACGTCCTCGAACATCACGACCGACTACCTGACTGCAGCCTATGACGTGAATGCAGCCAATGTAAATGTAACAACTGCCCTCACATCCTCGACCATTCATGCGGACTACGTGACTGCCGCCTTTGACGTGACAGCGAACAACCTCAACGTAACCACAGCCTTGACGTCCTCGAACATCACAACAGACTACCTAACAGCCGCCTATGAAGTGAATGCGACCAATGTGAACGTGGTCACTGCCCTTACGTCATCGACCGTTCATGCGGACTACGTGACTGCAGCATTTGACGTGACTGCGAACAACGTCAACGTAACAACAGCCTTAGCATCCTCGAACATCACGACCGACTACCTAACAGCCGCCTTTGACGTAAATGCCACCAATGTGAATGTAGTCACCGCCCTTACAAGTTCGAACATCACCACCGACTACCTAACAGCCGCCTTTGACGTGAATGCCACCAATGTGAATGTGGTCACGGCCCTTACAAGTTCGAACATCACCACCGACTACCTGACAGCCGCCTTTGACGTGACTGCTGAGAACGTCAACGTTGTCACGGCCCTTACAAGTTCGAACATCACGACCGATTACGTGACCGCCGCCTTTGACGTGACTGCAAGTTCCATGACTACCGATCGCATCGATGCATACACCATGGCCACGAATACGCTGACAACCCGCGACGGCGGCATGAGTGTGTTTGACCTGTCCACGAAAGGCATCAGCAACTGCGGCAGCGTGTACCTGAATGCAACGCAAACGGTCTACGCAGATCGCTTCGCAACGAGCCAGGACCCTGGCTCGGCCACGTCGGTCACCTTTGTGCCTGCCGTTCGCATTACTGGCTCCGATCCCACCCTTCTCGGCGGCTGCAACATCACAGGCACCTATGGCGGCACCAGCGACACTGCACAGATAGGTCTCCGTGTGGACAAAAACATTCTAGGTCAGGCCTTCTTGAGTGTGTCAGATCGCCGCATCAAGACGGACATTCTGCCGTCCTCTGCCGCCAACGACTTGGAGACCCTGCTCAGGATCCCTGTGGTCCGCTACAATTTCATCAAGGGCAGCGAGGGCCGATCGGCAGACCACAATCCGACCATCGGCTTCATTGCACAAGATGTCGAGCTCTTTGCGCCCTTTGCGGTCCGCACCACGGTGGGCACCATTCCGAGCATCATGCGTGCGCCCCTGTCCTTCATGGAAGACGGCCGCGTCCTCGAACTGCCCGGGCATGGGCTGAGTGCTGGTGCCATGATCAAGGTACTGGTTTCGAATGGTATTGGTGGTGAAGAACCGACCGAGAGTGAGAGTGATAGCGATGGTGAAGGAGAGAGTGAGCGTGATAGTGAGCGTGAGCGTGAGCGCCTGCCACCCAAGAACAGTCACGAGATCAACGTCAAGGTCGTCGACATCATCGGCCCCAATCACATTCGCCTAGGATCGCAAATCAAAGGCACTGACATCTTCGTCTATGGCCAAGTGGTCAGCGACTTCAAGCTCCTCGACAACGAGCGCATCATGCCCATCGTCTTCAATGCGACCAAGGAGCTCCATGCCCAACACGTCGCCCTCAAACAGTCCGTCGATGCATTGACGCAACAACTTCGAGCGATGCAAAAGGCACTAGATGCCCGGCTTACGGCATTGGAAGGGCGGACATAGTCAGTGGCATGGATACCACACCCCGACTGCCCCGACTGCCCCGGTGCCCTTCCGCGTCTGGTCAACTCATTTTTGTATACCTACCATGTAGAGTGTTGGTGTGGGTGTCGAAAGGCTCCATCACGCCACCAAAAAAGCAGTAGAAAGGCGAACGCTATGGCCCTCGTGATAGGCAAGGCGTTCGACTTCAACAATGTGCAAGCCATTCTCGATCGCCAGGAACGCGTCGTGCTCTCTACCGGTCGCGATGCACCCCTCACTCGCATGGAGAACGCCTCCTTTGCACCCACCGTATCTCAATTTAGCAATTATTATCTCGGTCAATATGGCACCGCCTTCGAGCTGCACCATGGCGCAACGACGGCTACAACTACTACGGCGGCTACAACGACCCCTCTATCGCCGGCCACGCCTGCCCTGATTGCCGCCACGCCCGCCCTCGTGACCATGTCGCCGCCGACCCTCGTGAACAACACGCTCACGGTGGCCACCAACTTGACGGCGCTCTCCGCCACCATCACGAGTGCGCTCACGGTTCCGCAGGCGTCCATGAGCAACGTCACCGTGCGGACGCTGCCCGCCGTCACGCAGGCATCCATCGTCCCCTTCTTTCGCATCGACGTCGGTGCCGATCTGCCCGTCTTGACGGCCTTCAACGATCGCTCCATCGTCATGCCCACCAGCGGCCGCTTCGGCATCGGCACCGATCCCGCCATTGGCGAGCAGTTCCACATTACAGGACGCGCCGTCATCGAGACCAAGCTGAACGTCAAAGAGATCGAGACGTACGCCATCTACGGCAGCAATACCGCCAGCAACCACGGCCTCATCTTCTTCCCGAGCTGCAACGTGGTCCAGGGGAATACGGCCATCTTTGGCAACCTACACGTCCAGGGCGCCTTCGAGTTCGAGCGCAATATAGAGTTCGCTGACGTCGTGGCCGGCTCGAACTTGCTGGCCCGGCGCGCCATGATCAGCAACGTGGCCGCGCAGGACTACTCGACGCTGCACATCACGCACGTGGTCCCGAGTTACTGCAACAACGGCGTGCTGCCCGTGTTCTCGTGCAACACGGAGCCCATCATCATCGTGGACGTCGAGGTCAAGGCGATCAACGACAAGTATCGGGTGCTGACCATGGACCCGTACGGCCGTGTGGGCATGGGGACCACGGCGCCGCGGCACTTCTTGTCCCTCGAGGCCAGTGACCTGAACAAGGACCTCATCGGCGAGGGCCTCATCATGGCCCGCAACACCATGGACAACAGCGACGACGTCTTTGTGGTGGACAGGCACGCCCGCATTGGCATCGGGACCACGGCGCCGCGGCATCACCTGGACATCGACATCTCGGACACGGCCTTTTACAACAACCCGACGATTGCCGTGTACCACAGTACGCCGTGCAACATCGGCAGCTTTGCGGCCTTTCGGAGCAATGCGGACGTTGTGTGGGAGGTGCAGAATGGCGGGCGCATGCTGGTCGGCATGGGGGCGAGCAACTTGGCTCTGGCTTCGACGGCGTGGGCGGACGCTGTGCCACCTGCCCTCGTCGTGGCCGGCGACATCATGACGGATCGCACCCTGATCGTGTCGTCGATCGGGCCTTACGGAGGTGCGGGTGCGTCCATCGACGTGCTGGGATCGACGCTTTCCAACATCGGCATGCTCAATGCCTCACGGGCCTTCGTGACGGACATGTCGGCATGCAACGTGTTTGCCGGTGATCTGGTCGCCGATACCCTGAACATTCCGGGCTTGACGGTGACGGAGGCGACGAAGATCTTCAATGCCAACCTTGACAATTTTGTCTTCAGCGGCGCCTTTGCCCTGTTCAGCAGCAATGCGGGCAATGCCCTCCCGGCCAACTTGACGCAAGAGGGCAAGGTGAAGATCGCCATTCCAAATGCGCTGGCGCCCACAGCCGCTAACAAGGTGCTGGTCCTCGAGGCGCCAGCCCCCGTGCTTACGGTGCGAAGTACGACGACGGGCAACTCGGCCTCGACCTTGGAGTTCGTGAACACATTCAACGGCTTCACCGGGGCCATCGCCTTCAACAACAACGCAAACGGCTTTAGCTTTCGAGCCAAGGCCACAGAGAGCTCCGGGCTGTCCGATGCGGTGACGATCAACATGAGCAAGGTGGACCTTTTGAGCTCCGCGGGTGCATTGACCGTGCAAACCACGGCGACGGCCACGGCAACAGGCATCAACCTAGGGACGGGCACGGCTCCGAGCATTTTGGAAGGCCTGCACATTCGCGGGGACCTCTTGCTCGATGCGGGCATTGCGGGCACCGGCAACTTGACGGTGGCGCGGCTCGCTCAAATGGCGAACCTCGTGGCGAGCGGGGTCTGCACATTCAACAGCAATGTGGACGTCCTTGGGCAGCTCTACGCCCGGAACTCGATCTTGCAGTCGTCGGACAGCAACTTAAAAACAAGTATTCAGATCATTGAGGACCCGCTCGACAAGGTGATGGCGATGTCGGGGTATACTTACGAACGTGTGGGTATGGTCGACCGGGAAATGGGTCTCATCGCCCAGGAGGTGGCAGCGGTGGTACCCGAGGTCGTGCGTACCGGCGAGGACGGCAACTTGGCCGTGGCCTATGGCAACTTGGCGGGTCTCTTTGTCGAGGCCATCAAAACGCTGACGGCCAAGGTGGATTCGTTGACGGCGGAGGTGGCTTATTTGCGAGGGACGGTTGGAGTTTAGCGGATGATTGGATAGTTGTTTTAGCGCTCGTAAAAGAGCAAGTATGCGTGTGCATTATTTTTCAAGACTTGACTTGAATCAGGTAACACCGTTATGTTCAAGTCGTCCAAGTGAAGCCATGAGCCTTCGCTGTCGCGACCCAGTGCCGTGTAATGACCGCCGCCTAAGGATCCAAAGTGGCAGCCAACGGCTTTTAGCGTGTAGGGCGGCGGCGCAGGCCCACCAAGGTTTCGGCATAGCTCAGACCCTGCGGTAAGCTCAAATGTATCGGGCAGTGTGACTGGTGTGTTGACCTTATGCCCGGTTCCGGTAAAGCGCTTGAGGGCGATCACCAGGATGGACGGGGCACACCAGAAGCGGACCAGCTTTTGACTACCGTTCTGACGGCACTTGTCGCACTTCCACTCGCTCATGGTCTCGGGCAACATGTAGGCATGGAGGCAATCGCTCAAGTGCACAGCACCTTGCGAGCTCGGAATGTCAAGGGTCAGCATGGAGAACGGCTCGAAATTGTGGTAAACATGTTTGCACTTTGGGTTATTGCAGACGACTTGGTTGACCTGAAGGCCATTCACCAGGTTGGCCCACACAGCCGGCATTTTGGAGGCAAGGGCGGTCCATGCCTTTGCGGCTTGGACGGACATGGGTGTGTATGGAGATGGGGTCGGGTTGGAAGTGTGCCAGGGCGGAACTGTTGGATGGCTTGCTGTAGTTGTGAGCTCTCGCTCAAGTCGATCCAGCATGATCATCCACATCTCGGACATGTCGAGTTGGTCGCCCATGACCAAGCGACCTTGGATGGCTTCATGGAAGGCATGGGCAAAGCGCTTGGGGGCGAGGGACTGGTCTTGAATCCAGAACTCTTGAACAAGACGGGTGAGCTCTGTGGTGAGCGGGTGTGTTTGGTCGCTTGGAATGGTTGTGAGGTGGTTTACGAGGCTGCGTAGCCGGACGATGGACTGGAGGAGGGCATTGAGACCGCAAGTGTTGCCGATGTTGGCGAGGCCTCGGCGGCCTTGGAGGGTCATGTGTAGTGTTTAGTGTGGTAGGTGTCCAAGTCTTTAAATGTGGGATTTAGGTAGACGTTAGCTAAGGTTATGAGTTCGGATAAGGTGTTGTACGTTAATCCCGAAACAAAGGATGTTATAGCTACGGGGAATGTTGTTGTTAATGGGAATGTTGGGATTGGGACGACGAATCCTACTCAAAAGTTGCACGTCAATGGATTCATGATTTCTTATCCATTGATGACCATAATTGAAGAACAACAACCAAGTGGAACAAATGGAGGAACTGCCGTTGCAGGATGGGGCAATGTTCGTCAATTAAACATGCGTGTTGTAAACAATTTAAACTTGGCAGCTCCAGTCGGCGGAGTATTTACGCTTCCTATTGGGACGTATTATATTGATGCAAGTGCATCGGGACATTCAGTGGGTAAACATAGAATTCGTTTGTATATACCCGCAACCAGCACCACGACAATGTTGGGAACAAGTGAGTATGCACCAAATGGTTCTGTATCATACACATGTTCCTTTCTAAAAGGCATTCTTGTCGTGTCTACTAGCACAAATTATCGTCTTGACCATTATGCAGAATCTGGATATGCTACGTATGCTTTTGGTCTAGCATCTTCCCAAGGGACAGAAATCTACGCACGCATGATCATCACACAAATTGCCTAAAGTGCTTACAAAACACACCCGACTAAATAAATATCTTGCATAATTTATGTAGACGCGGAAACCCGAGCTCGCGCAAACCCGACCAAGAAGCCTTGCGGGACTCGGGTCGAAAAGGCAAAGTAGTACGTCCTTTACAATTTTGTGCCCCTTGAGCGCTTCGGCGTCGGATATGGGTTATAAGACACTTACTTACAAAGAGCAACCACAGCTCCCATCAATGGCGTACGTCATGCTCCCATCACGGTGTACGTCATGCTCCCATCATGGCGTAGTCCCATCGTGGCGTAGTTCACATGATGTGTAGTTCTTGATGTGCAGCTGCTGTAGTGCTTCAGCAGTAATTGGTTTCTCTATAAACTACGAAACAAACGTAGGAAACACTCTCACAACATTCACATAAAATAGTAATCTTTGGTTTACTCTCAGCGATTCATATGACCAAATATAGGAGGTGGCACTGTATAATCTAAAAATCTAATAATGCGGCCGAACTAACATGCACTTAAATCTCCAATCCCCAATATAGAGCACCATTATGGTTGATCGGGTAAAACCACAAGAATGGGTCCTACCCAATCGAGTGGGGTTCCCCGAGTGGACCTACAAGACATTCAACACAGATCGGTACGTAACCAAAAGATCGAGTATGTTCATTCAGCAACGCCTCGTCCGTGACTTCCTTCAAAAGCCATCGCCGTACCGTGGGCTCTTCTTCTACCACGGACTCGGATCGGGGAAGACATGCTCCGCCATTGCCGCAACGGAGGCCTACTCGTTCTCGGGCCGCAAGGTGGTGATCATGCTTCCGGCGTCGCTCGCTCAAAACTACTTGAACGAGCTGATGTCGTGTGGCAATCTGGCTCGTTGGTCTGCCGTTACGCTTGACACCGATGTGCCCTCCGACGCAGCCATCCTTGCGGTCCTTAAGAAGACTTTCCACTATGGTGCTGACTTTCTGCGTAGTGCCATCATTGACCAAGAAAGCCTAAAGAAAGCCAAAGCAAAGAAAGACGCGAAAGTCCCCACCAAGATGCAAGTGTGGTTCCCATGGATGCCCCGAATGCCAGATACCCAAGTGACCGCCGAGGCCCGAGGCAAAGCCAAGGCCGGCTTCATCCCGCTCTTCGACTCAGCCCGTTGCGACGTCTACAACGTTCGGTACAAGAGACTCGAGGAAGATCAGCGGGAGAAGGTCGACAAGACGCTCAAGCACATCCTGCCTCACTTGTACCACTTCATCAAGTACAATGGCCTCAGCCAAAAGCTGCTTGAGACATACACCTCCGCCTTCTTCGACAACAGCATCATCGTGATCGACGAAGCCCACAACTTTATCTCGCAGTCTACGCACATCGGCACACTAAACTACCGTCTTTACCAGCACATTCGCGCCGCGCGCAACAGTCGAATCATCCTCCTGTCCGGTACCCCCGCCATCAACCACCCGATCGAAATCGCCGCGGCTCTCAACTTGCTGCGCGGCGATCTTCGTGTCCTTGAGCTGACGAAGCCGAGCGATGCGCCCTTCCCCACGTCCGCCGAGGTTGCCGCTGCGCTGCAAGGTCGCAAGCTCAATGGCGCCAGCCTCGACCGATACATCGACGATGTGGTCTTGCTTCCCGGGGAACACAAGATCCGGATTGTCTTGTTGCCGCATGGCTTCGTACGCAAGGAAACGGCTGCACATTCTACGCATTCCATCGAGGTCCAAAACAAGGCATGGGGCATGTCGCCGGACGCCTTCGAGAAGCGCCTGACGGAGCTCTTTGCCCCGACGGCCAAGGCCAAGGCGCTCCATTACGATGCCTACCCAAAGACGGCCGAGACCTTCAACGAGCTCTTCCTCGATGTGAGCGACCCCTTGAAGCCAAAGATGCAAGAGCAAGACCTGTTCATGCGTCGTGCCCTTGGTCTCGTGAGCTACTTGACCAATGTCAACGAGGGGACCGACGAGGAAACAGCGACCTACCCCACCGTCCTCCCCGAACGCGTCATTGAAGTGCCCATGTCGGCACACCAATTCGAGGCCTACGAGAAGAACCGGAAGAAGGAACTTGAGATGGAGCAATCGCAAGCGAAACGCAAGGGGTCGGGCCGCGTCGACCCCTTTGCAAAGGTGTCATCGGTCTACCGTGCCTTCTCGCGTATGACGTGCAATTTTGCCTTTCCCAAAGAGCTCAATCGGCCGTTCCCTCGGGACATGCGTGCGGCGGCCAAGCAGATGGATGTTGCTGAGGACGATGAGGGCGAGGTAGAGGCGGATGCAGAAGCCCCGACTATCAAAGCCAAGGCAAGCGAGAACGCCTACGAGAAAGCCATGCAACAGACCATGGACAAGCTGAAGGAGAGGTCTGCAGAGTATCTGACGTCCGATGCCCTCACGGACAGTTACAGCCCCAAGATGGCCAAGGCCCTCGAGGACATCCAAGAGTCGCCTGGCAAAGTGCTGTTCTACAGCCAGTTCCGGACCATTGAGGGTGTCGGCGTCTTCCGTCAAGTCTTGCTGCAGGCAGGATGGGCCGAGATCGTGGTGAACAATAATAGGCAAAGCGGCCAAGGCCAGGCTGCCAACAACACATGGAAGATCACCGGCCAAGCTGGGCCCAACGGCAGCGCCCTCACCCTCGCCGAGCTCTTCGCCCCCGCCTACGACCAAAAGCGGTTCGTCATCTTCAACAGCGATCGGCAAAAGACCGAGGTCCTAATGCGCATCTTCAACGGCCAGCTCGACTTGCTGCCGCCTTATTTGCGTCGGACACTGGAGCCGTTTATGGGCTCGAGCAAACCAGCCAACCTACGTGGCGAGAAGTGCAAGATGATGATGGTGACCCAAAGCGGCGCCGAGGGTATCTCGCTGAAGCATGTGCGCCGCGTCATCATCCTAGAGCCTTTCTGGAACAAGGTTCGCATCGATCAAGTCATTGGTCGCGCCGCCCGCCGCTACTCTCACACCGATCTTCCCTTGATCGAGCGCAACGTCGAGGTCCGCATCTACACCAGTGTCTTTACGCCCGAACAGATCGCCAAGTCCTTCACCATCGCCACACACGAGCGCGGCATCAGCAGCGACACCCACATCGCCATGACGGCCGCCAACAAGGACCGTATCCTAGGCGAGTTCCTGACGTCCCTGAAGCGTGCCGCGGTCGATTGCACGATTCTGGCAAAAACAAATCAGACGAGTGCGAGCGACGCCTGCTACTCGTTCCCACGTCGGCAACCGCGGTCGGACATGGCCTTTGTGGCCGATATAGCCGAGGACCGGCAAAAGGCGGCTGCGCTGGCCCGGCGCACGGTCGCCATCCAGGTCTCAGGCCGCGTCGTCAACGCAAAGGGCATTGGAAAGGTCGTGATGTTGCCCGACGATCCCCGCATGTACGACTATGATGCTTACAAGCACGGACGGGTGCTCATGCCTGTGCGACTGCCTTCTTAGTCAATTACTACCCTTTCTTGTTTTTGTTCCATGTTTGGTATAACAAGCCAAGCAGTCAAGACAGTCCATGGACACCGTCGCCCTCATAACGAAGAAGCTCGCAAGCACAACGAACGGTACGTATTACATCGCAGTGGCGGCGCTCTCGGTTGCATTCATCGTCACGCACCCCTTTGGTCTCTTTGGCTTTGTCAGTCGCACGGCCACCATGCTTGCCATTGTCTTGGCCCTCAAGGTCTACACACGCAAAGAGCGGCCCGACAAGACCGACAAGCTTGCGTTTCCTAGCGGCCACACGGCCTACGCCTTCTTCTTGGCGGCGATGTTCAATTTTAGTCCACTCATGTTGCTCTGGGCTGCGGGCGTTGGGGCCTCTCGGATTGTTGCGAAGAAGCATGATGTAAAGGATGTGGTGGCGGGGGCGGCGCTTGGAATGCTGTTTGGGTATGGGGGATAAGTAAGGCGGGCTTGACGTGGTCTGTCGGGCTTGATGTGGAAAAACAAAAGATGCTTATGCCCGGCGGGTAGCGCGGAGCGAACAGAGATCGTTAACGCAATTGCGGCGCACGGGATGACACCTGCTTGCTTACATCTTGCGTGCGTCCGTTAGCCGAACAAAAAGACCCTTGACCTTTATGAACTCGCGACGTTTGCAATCGACGTAAATGCAGCGTTCGCGGCTGAGCACCTTGACCTTGCGATCCGTCTTCTTCACCATGGTGGGCTGAGAACCACCTACCTTAGGGGCAGGCTCAAACACGCCTCCCAATCCTCCAGGGATCTCAGGAACAACATGGCTTGCGGGGCCGTATGTACTCATATTACTGCTTTACTATCCTTTAACGCCGAAAATAGTTTTGGTGGTGTAGCTACTTGCTACTTGCACATAACTTTTACGAAGATTGTAAGACCTCATCATAAAACAGGTGCACAACATCTACCTCTTTCTTCGCACCTTCCATGCACACAGACCTTACAGTATCTTTCAAAACGTCGAGACGATGTAACCATTCTGTTTGCTTATCTTTTTTCACTATACATAGTCCCTTGTCCTTTGAAATACCCCAACAAGACGACACTCTTTTATTATTATATGTTTTGTAGCCATCTGGATTGAACCGCACCATCACGATCGGACGATTCCCACCAACATCCATGAATAACTCCATTAAACGCTTATTTTCACAAGAGCAGTCATACGTGTCATGTTGATTTTCATCAATTTCAATGATAACCACATGCGTCGCGATGTCTATAAAAATGTCTGGTCGACGTTTGGAACATCCTCCTTCGATGCATTTGTCAAAGGATATATTGTATTCTGGAAAGTTTGCCCGAATGAAGTCAGCAACATGCCGCTCTTTTGTTTTGTGGTTTTTTACGATGTCGTTATCTGGAAATGTGTGAATGAAGCATCGATAGCAGTAACTCTTCAATGCTCTATTTTTAAGAATAATGGGGCATGTTAGGCAACGCTTACTCACTACATTTACCATACCCTCCTTCTTGTGATCCACGCAAAACAGCGCCTTTTCACCCTCCACATTAAATGTGGGACGCGTAGTGCATCCATCATGTTTGCATCGTGGATGTCGCACATCCACCATGCCCTTCTTTTGATGCTCGGCACAAAACCGTCCCCGTCCGCCCTCTGTATCAAAGTTAGGACGCTTTGTACATCCATCATGTTCACATTGCTTATGTCGCACATCCAACATACCCTCCTTTTTGTGCTCAACACAAAACATCCCCTTCCCGCCCATTACATCAAAGTTGGGGTGTTTTGTGCATCCATCGTGATCACAATGCTTATATACAAGTACATTCACCATGCCTTCCTTTTTGTGCTCAATGCAGTATAGTCCCTTTCCATTTTTCGTATTAAAGGCAGGGTTCATCTTAGTGCATCCCTCGTGTTTGCACCGCTTGTTCACCACATTCACCATATCTTTCGTTTTGTGCAATTCACAAAATCGACCCTTTCCACCAGTAACATCAAATGAAGGCCGCTTTGTACATTCATTATGCTCACAACGCTTATTTTTTACATCAATCATGTTATTTTGTTTGTGTTCCGCACAAAATCGGCCGCATTTACTACCTTTGATATTGAAGTTGGGGTGTATTGTGCATCCATCGTGTTCGCATTGCTTACTTCTCACATTCACCATGCCATCCTTTTTGTGCGAAGCACAAAACCTTGCTTTTGACCCCTTTGTATTGTAAGATGACTGCTTGGTACATTCATCATGTTCACACTTTTTCGTTTTTACAATGTCCTCATTTTTCTTGTTGTCCTTTGAGCACAACATTCTTCTTGACGGTAACTTGTCCTATGTACTGTTGTTTAACTTGTCCTTAAGTGCAGGAACTCCCACCGCAATGTCCTTCAGCACCCTATGGAAATAATTAACAACGGTTTCCCATCGGTAATTGTGCAATAGTTCAGCGCGCGCTCGTGCCCCGTGCTTTGTAACGAGCCCACTGTTGCCGTAGTACTTCCATAAAGCGTCTGCAATGTCCTTATAGTCACTTAATGAGGCTAGCCCGCCGATACCATCCCTTAGTCGATCGACATAATATTGTAACTTCACGTCCACCAGCGTACTGTTTCCCGAGTGCAAAAACTCCTTGAAGCCACCGATGTTAGCAACAACCTGCGGGCATCCAATTGCCGCATGCTCAAACTGGCACAATCCAAAGCCCTCCCCCTCGCACGTGTTGAGGCCGACGTCGCATGCATTGTACAACACATTGATCTCGAAATCACTCATCTGCTGCGGCTTCGCCAACGTCACGATGTACTCCTTGCCCACATCCATCGAGATGCCACGCAACTTGAGCTGGTGCTCGAGGATGTCCATCAGGTTCCAGAAGCCGTCCATCTGTGTGGCCACCATGAGCAAGACGGGGCGCACAACCTTGTTCGGGTCCTTGCTCTTGGCAACGCGCTCCTTAAGGGCCAAGTGCCGCTCGATCACATCAGCAAAGGCCATCATCGTGTGATCCCAGCGCTTTCGCGGCTGGTTCCGATTCAGGTTCAGGATCACAAAGGCGTTGTTCGGGATCTGGTAGTACATGCGTGCCAGGTCGCGCGGAATCGGGAAGTAGAGAAGAGGATCGAAGCCGTGCGGAAAGACGTAAAGGGGCCGCGTGACCCCGAGGCTCTTGGCCACGTCACGCCAATAGGGCGTGAAGGTCACGACGGCATCGAAGGCGCTGTTGAGAAGATCGATGTACGTTCGTTTTTGATAAGTATAGACCTGGTCCATGTAGCTTACCAACTTGAAGCCCTTCCGCTCCTCCGGCGTCAGCTCGGCCTGAATCGTTTGCACGAGGGCACCCGTGATGACCATGTCGTTAAATATGATGACGATGTCCTGCGGCCGCGCCTTCAAGTACGCCCCGATCTCCTTCTCGCCGAAGCCATGCCTCTTGGGCGACTCGTAGGCAAGGGCGTCATGGAGCGTGACGGCCGGCGAGATGTCGTTACGAGCTTCGGCTCCCTGAGTTTGCTTGAAGTTTTGGAACCCATATACGCTTAGCTTGATATCCGTCTTCAGGCCAAGGTGCTTGGCGATGTAGTAGACAACACGGCTGTAGCCGTTGGACTGGCCGATCGGGTAGGTACCGCACAAGAGCACACGTAGGCGCCCGTCGGCAACCTTGGGTTCGGGCGTGAGGATGGGGGCTGGGACAGCAGGGGCTGCTGTATTGGCCGACACAGAGGTCACATTGGCACTTTGCGCACCGATCGGTATGGGCGCCCCTGATGCATGATGTTGCTGGCTACGTTCACCCACAACCTCGCCTTGGCGCAGGACAGACAACAGGTCCATGGACTTCCACTTCCTTGTCCAAAGAGGCGTGCCTTGTCCAAAGAGGCGTGCCTTGTGTTTAAGGCTAACTCAACCCTTTATATGCCTATCGGGTAGACCCATTATGGGCGTGCCATCCAAGTGCTTCGTGGCCAAGCTGGCATGCAACCGCCGCGAGGACCGCACCAAGGTGGCCGTGCTTCAAGAGCTCGCACATGGCCAACGTGTTGACTTTCACGACATCTTCCCTTGGGAGGGACAGGTCTGCAAGGACAAGCATGTGGTCGTGTATGTTGCTTTGGAAGCGGCAGGCTTCGAGCCTATTAAAGAACCATTTATAACGGTGGATTGGCTCGAGCGCAACCAACCGCTCTTGTGTGGATGGCTCAACGTACGGGTTTCAACTGTGGAAGATTCTAGTCAGAAGATCGCCTTCATTAGCGACGTGACCACACGTGCCGCAAAGGACGTGACGTACCGAGGGGTGGGATCGGCCTTGATTCATGCACTGGAAGTTGACGCGAAGCTCAACGCAAATGCTGACTTTATCTACCTCTTTCCCCTTTCGAACGTGGTCGGCTTTTACCGCAAGCTCGGCTACGTCCAAGTGTCGCCTCACATCCCACACATGTTCAAGGTCCTTGGACCAGGAGCGTCTTCGAATCCAACACCCGCTTTCATTGCTGACCTAGAGCAGCGCTATGCACAAACGAAAAACGAGACACCTGTTGACATGCTCGACCATTTTGAGGACGATGTCCCACGATCGACCATGCGTGCGTTACGCAAGATCGTCAATGCCGACCCCGAGGTCATCTATGAGCTTGTGGCCTTGTTGCAAGAAGGTGATGAGGACGCCCTTGACGAATGGCTCGACTTGCACCAACGGCACCAACAGAAAAGTACTTAAAGCCTAGGTGTGTACGTTTATACAGAACCTACACCATGACGGGCGCACGTTTTGTCGAGGACCTAAACAGCGACGAGGAGAGCCACACCACCTCAAGCGACGAGGAGAGCGCATCTTCGGCGTCGACCCTCAGCCACGACATATACGATGAGCAGCTGTACAACATCCTGAAGAGCTTTCTGGTAACGTCGTCTGGCAAGCGCGTGGCGGACGTGCTGCAGGATTCTCTACAGAACATTGTCAAGGAGCTTGCCGGCCTTCGCTTGGCCGTGACGGCCATGGCACCCACGACCGTCCGTGTGACCAAGGAGTAAAAGGCAGGCTGGACACAATCATTTTTACATCGCAACCAACCCAAAAATGGAGCGCTTCCCATCGCCTTAAGGCTAGCAAACCAACGTGTGTCGCAGCGCATAAACATGGCCCCCAACCTCGTCATCGTCGAGAGCGCCAGCAAGGCCAAGAGCATCCAGAAGTACCTGAATGCCGCGCCCGAACTGGCACACCTGGGCGAGTTCAAGGTCCTAGCATCGCTCGGGCACGTCGAGGATCTGCCTCTGAAAGAGATGGGCGTGGACGTCAAGACATGGGACGTCACGTACGTCCCCATTCCGAACAAGGCCAAGACCCTCAAGGCACTGAAGAAGGCCGCCAAGGAGTCCAAGTGTGTGTACCTGGCCAGCGATCCGGATCGCGAGGGCGCCGCCATTGCCAAGCATCTTCAAACGGTCCTACGTTTGCCCAAGGACGTTCCGCGCCTTATGTTCCACGAGATCACACCCAAGGCCTTGACGTACGCCGTGCTGCATCCGGGCCGCATCGACGAATCGATGGTCGCGGCCCAAGAGACGCGTCGTGTCCTCGATCGCGTCGTGGGCTACGAGACGTCACCGTTGCTGTGGCGTCGCTTCTCGACCGGGTCCCTGAGCGCCGGACGTGTCCAGACCGCAGCCCTGCAGATGCTCGTGGCCCGGAGCAAGGCTCAAGAAGCGCACGAGTGTGTGCCTGTCTGGACGTTGGAGGCCGACTTTCAACTGGCATGTGAAGAGCCCGTGAAAACCAAGGGGATCTATCTCGATGGCGGACACACCGTGGAGTACACAGAGAGCAGCGACGTCCAGGCGCTTATGGCCCATTTGGCCAAGAACGCCATCAAAAAGAACAATGCATGGACCGCTGTCTTCACGCAAAAGCCGGTGAGCAAGTCGCCGCCGCCGCCGTTCACGACATCGACGTTGCAGCAGGAAGCCTACAACCGCTACAGCTTCGAGGCCAAGCGCACCATGCAGCTCGCCCAGACGCTCTACGAGATCGGCCTGATCACGTACATGCGCACCGACAGCGTCACGTTGTCCAAAGACGCCCAGGGCGAGATTCTTGGCCACGTCAAGGCCGAGTTTGGCGAGGAGGACGCACAAGCCCGCCAATTCAAGACCAAGACAGTCAACGCCCAAGAGGCCCACGAGGCGATCCGGCCCACCAAGGTGCAGATGGACGTCGCAGTTGCCAAAGAAGAGTTTTCGGGTGCCGAGAACCTGACCGCGGCACATTGGAAGCTCTACGACTTGATATGGCGCCGCACCGTCGCAAGTCAAATGGCGCCCGCCAAGTACGTCGAGGTCTCGGTCACCGTTACGAGCAAGGTGCTGCCCGAGGGCATTGCCTTTCGTGGTGTGACCTCTATCATGACGGAGCCAGGTTACTTGAAGGTGTATGCTGTCGCTGCGTCATTAAAGAGCGCTGAGGGCACGGACACAGCAAAGGCAGCCCTGGCCAAGTGGGCGCCGTTCCTCGCCAAGGGCACGGCGCCCATGACGCCCCTCGCCTTTGCGGCGAACGGCGACGTCAAGCGCCCGCCCTCGCAATACAACGAACCGCAGCTGGTCAAGGCCCTCGAGAAGCGCGGGATCGGCCGACCTTCGACCTTCGCCACCATTCTCGACAAGATCCAAGGGCGTGGCTACGTGTGCAAAGGCGCCAATCCGCAGTCAAGCCATGAAACGTCGTCGTTTACTGTGGACCCTAAAGCCAAGACTGTTACCACGACGAAGGGCGTCCTCATCGTCGGCGGCAAAGAGACGGATTGCATGTTGCCCACAAACCTAGGCAAGCGCGTGTCGGGCTACCTCGAGACGGCCGTGCCGCTTCTGGTCGACATGGAGTTCACGGCGCGCATGGAGGCCGACCTGGACCGCATCGCCACGGGCGCCGTGAAGCAGAAGGACGTGCTCGACGACTTCTATCGGGACTTCCGGCCGCACATCGATGCAGCGATCGCCGAACACAAGGTGGCTGCCAAGTCGGAGGTGGTGGAAGGGGTCGTGGCGAAGGTCAAGGGAAAGGGCAAGAAGGGTGCTGCAGCCTTTGACGCAACGTCCAAGCCAAAGAACGCCCTACGGGAGTTTCCAACACACGACGCCTATGTTCTACAAACGAAGTTTGGGCTCGCGATCCTGCATGCAGAGACCAAGCGCTTCGTATCCCTGGCGCCCTTCCTGGAATGGCGGAAGACGACGCCACCGGCGCTCACGGACAAAGACGTGCGCTTCTTGTTGGCGTTGCCCTTGACGCATGACAGCACCGGTGGCCAAGTGCACATCGGACGCTACGGCCTTTACTTGAAGGGCTTAACGGGCAAAAATGAACGATTCGATAGGGCCGAGTGGGATGCGATCTATGACGCCTTTGCGTAGCATGTAATGGGCTACAGATCAAGACTCATGTTGACCTTCGGAATGATGCGCCTCAGGCTTTTGCGTTCCACAGTGGGGCGGTCGTCCTCGAAGAGCTGCTTGACCAGGTTTTTGCCTTCACTGTCGCCCTTGAGTTCGATGAGCCGCTGCTTGACCTCTTTGAGCTTGGCAGGCACCTTGACCGTACGCACGGACGACGCGATGCGCCCTTGCTGGGTCGAAATGTCGTCCAGTTCGTGCTCGATCATGAAGGCCTGAATGGTGTTGGAGAGCGCCTGCTTCCGGGTGCGACGCTCACGTGCAGCGACGGTCAGCTTGCGAATCTGATCGTCAAGGGCGAGCCATTGCGTGACGAGGCCCTTGAACTCGGTCTTCTCCTCCTCGGTCAGCTCGGCGGTGTTGGCGGTGGCGCCGGGTGCGGGCTCTAGGATCTCGTATAGAGGCTCCGCATTCAAAGACTCCATTGAGTACCTACGGTTCTAACCTTATGCATCCATCTCTTTAAGTGCCTATAGGGCGCAGCGCGTGCACAGGCACACAATATTTATTGGTACAATTGGGTAGAGTGAGTAGTAGTTAGTAGAGAGTAGATGCGTTACATAGAGGTCACGGCGGCAACGGTGCCCGCCTTTAAGAAGGAGGCCAAGGGGTGCAAGTGGGTCGTGTTTCACCACATGAAGGGGTGCATGCACTGTGTCATGTTCTCGCCGGTGTGGAACCAGGCCAAGGCCATGTGCGCCAAGACGCCCGGGCTCAACATGGCCGACGTGGAGTACAGCGCAATGTCGGCCCTTCCGCCCTCGATGCAGAAGGTCATGGGCTTCCCGACGGTCATGGTCTACGACAACATGCAGCCGGTGAACGAGTTCGGCGGGCCTCGGGACGTGGCGACGGTGACGGCCTTTCTGAAGGCGCAGGCTGTGGCTCCGAGTGCTTCGGTTGCTTCGGGACCCAAGAAGACGCCGGCGACCAAGAAGGCTAAGGCGACCTCTGCCAAGGCTTCTGCCAAGGCTTCGGCCAAGGCTTCGGCCAAGGCTTCGGCCAAGGCTTCTGCGAAAAAATAGTTACCACAATCAAGAGAGCGTTACCACAACTATGGACGGTCACAACGAGTGGCCTACCCTCAGCGCCAAGCTGGCCTCCGAGATGTCGTGCGATGGCATGTCCGAGCTGAGCCGCAAGCACTACCTCGAGAACCTCAACATTCACCTGGCCGACCTGAGCGAGCCGCCGTGCGACCTGCGCTTTGGCTTTGCCGATCGTGACCTCGAGCACAATCTGCAGATCGGCGCCAACAGCATGTCGCGCAAGCAGTGCGCATGGAAGAAGCCGGCGTTCGGTCGCGGTGCCTACGAGGCTGTGTATGACACGGCGGCACCGGCCACGCCTGCCTTTGATGCCTACACCCGAGCCAAGCTGGCCCGGACGACCAAGTGCTCAAAGCTGACCATGGACGACTATGTGAAGGGTCAGGGCATCATGTTCGACGACCAGACGGAGGGGCCTTATGCGCCCGCTCGGTGATGCTTGTAGCGTTCGTTCTTTTTAAACATTCACTTAAGGGATTCAATTGAATGATAATGGTTACTGATGATTGGTGCAATGGACCAAAGGCGCCAACGGCACCTTAAGCACCAAATTCATCAAAGGTGCCTTATGTACAAAATCACTTCAATTGCTTCGGCACACACGACACTTCGTAACACCGTCACCATATCGATCATTGACTTAATCGTACGTGGTGAAAAGTGTCTTGTTAAAGACCGCTTTTGGTGTCTTGAAAGTGACTCACATGTGGATAATGAGAAACAAACATTGATAGGTTGGCGTTCACCCCAACTTGTATTTGTGGAGCCAAACATACCACACGTGGTGCACCAACTTTATGGTGTCATGATCGCGCGAGGATCGAACCTTATATTTGACCGCTTTATTCAGCTATATCAACTACGTGGACCAATGCTATATCTCACAAGCAGTGAAATATGCACATTAGGATGTGAACATGAATCACACTTTCTGCCAAGACAAAGCGTGCTTACCGAGAAACTTGCGGATTGGACGCATTTCGAATGGATCTTCAAAATGCTATGGTTGCCATGCAATCGCCCATGGGCGATTGCAGTTACGCTCGGTGCTCGTTGGCGAAAGTTGGCGTCTTCACGGATTATGAGGCGTCGAGCACTCGAGCGCATAGCTCTGATCAAGCAAGAGCTGATGGCGGCCGCGTGGCATCCGCGACGCATGGTAGATTGGTGCTTGGACACGGACGATCAAGAGGAACTCCGTGCGCTCTAGGGAGCACAATAACGCGTACATAGGTCAAAGCACGATGCCTGCGTCGCCAGCATCACCGCCCCTCCTGAATGCGGCCGAGGAGGCCCTTCTAGGAAGCGCAATCGAGAAGCGCTTGAAGGTGCAAGCGCTGATGGCGGGGCCCGTCTCTCAGATCATTGGCCCTCGATTGGTGGATCACGTGAAAGCGGCTCCTCTCTACTGGGTAGGCGGTAGCAGATCATGGGATCACTTAATACACTCACAGTCACAAGCACCGTCACTCACTCCATCGCTTACGTCATTCGAGGCCCTTTCCGTGGTGCCCGGCAACTGGGACGTCTTCTTTGTTGGACGTGACAAAAGCGAGACCAAGAAGATCGCAGCCAACATGTGCGCATTCGCCAAGGGCCTCTTGACCGAGCTACAGTCCGCCATGGGCGACAGCTACAAGTGGACCATGGAGACCCGAGGATTCCTAAAAGGCAAGAAAGGCCAAGGGTGCGAGCCGAAGGTTGCCCTAGACGTAATGGGCGAGAGCTTTCCGGGGTACGGCGTGCTTCTTTACGTCGAGGGGCCTGGGCCCGAAGGCCTTGACAGGCCCAAAGTACTTGCCCTTTACCTCGAGGTCTTTTGCTTCGACAACGTGGACGTCGGGCTCTTCAAGCGTACGTATCTCGAAGATGCATCAAACGGCTTGACGTACCTCAACTTCCAAGGGGTCTTCTTGTTCCACCACATGATTCGCGAGGCCTCGCGTCGCACCGAAAAGGGCTACGACATCGACATGCATCGGCGTAACGTCCTCATGAAGATTGCGAAAACACAAGCTCAGATGCTCTACATCGAGTGTGCCCAACAGTACCGCACCGTATGGTCCGGATTCGGGCCCAGCGTCTTCGACCCGGCCTTTGAAGCCCAGCTTTACATCAATGCTTTTGACATTCACGCAGCCCGAGAGGATTTTGAAAGGCGCATTGTCGAGGTATGGCGACCGGCCATCAATGCGTGCGTTGTCGAGATCGATGCGGCGCTACGGAAGTTGTCGTCACTCGGAGAAGAGACATTCGCCATGATCACGGGCGGCGACGCCATGCGCCGTTATGATCCGTCGATCATCGGAAGCAAGGACATCGACGCAAAGGTCTACTATAAACCAGGCACAGGCCATGCCGTCCATGGCGTGGTGGCCGAGCTCATGTCGAAGCTCACGTACCAGGCCATCGTGCACAAGCATGCCACGTTCGAGACGATGGGCAATGCCAAGGGCCAGACGAGTGCGGCGCTCGGGCCGAATGTGACCATTGAATACCTGACACCTGAGCCACGGAGCCCCAACCTCCAATTCCGGCTGCGCTACATTGAGAGGGCGGAGGACTTCCCGGTGGACCTCTACAGCATTGACTACCGAGCCATCTTGACGGCCACGATAGGTACACAAACCTTCCATGTTCCCTTGGACGTACCGATCTTGGACGTAGCGGTGCAAGAGAACACGCAAGGCTTGAAGCGGACCGATGTCGTGCGGCTCTTTGACGGCGTGCCTGTGGCGAGCGAGCGGTTCTTGTTCGAGGATCTCAAGGCCATTTACGAGAACAAGATGCTCGCAAGGGCGCGGCTTTTGGGCGCAAAGCGAGACAAGGACCGGGTGCGCTTCAGGGCGTTGCGGACCTTTATGAGTGCGGCCCGTGCGGCCATTCAGCCAAGTGGTCTGAATGCAACCGACCCTGAGATCATGAGGTCAGGCACGAACGAAAAAGAGGCGACCAAGTACTTCGGTCTCTTTCGAGCACTTGCAAAGCCGCGACACACAGAGATGCCGTTTGAGGTTCAACGGTTCCCTTGGCCTGCTGTGCTTGCTAAGCCCGCGCTTCCCGCTATGCCCGCTATGCCCGCTAATCCTGCGAAGCAAACCAAGCAGACCAAGCAAACCAAGCAAACCAAGCCAGCCAAGCCAACAAAGCAGTCCAAGCCATTAGAATCAGACACAGAGCCAAAGCCGAAACCAAAGGCAAGCAAGCGCCGACTCACAACCTCTTCTGCCTCGCCTTCATGGGAGCCTTCTTCGAGTGAAGGGGCAGTTAAGCCACGTGTAAAGCGTACTCGGGCACTTCGTCATCCAGCTGTCGCTGATCCAGCGAATCCAACGCAGCCACGTCCGCCACGTCCGCCACGTCAAACACGAAAGCAAACAAAGGCAGATCCTGTTGTGCCCAAGCCTGACGTTGCTCCACAAGTCATTCCAGAGGTCTTCATGCCTGAGGTCTCCATGGCAGAGGCATTCATGGCAGAGGCATTCATGGCAGAAGCTGCGCCCGCCCATCAAAAGGCTCGCTTGCCTTCAGCCATGCTGCCTCCAAGGCTCGTTGCGCACCGCAACATTCTCAGGAATCTTCGGCCACAACGTGTCGTGGGGGTTGCACAAAAATAAGACGTACGTGAAGCCTTTTTACGGAATCGCATTCTTGACAATGGCTCGAATGAGCTCGTCCTTTTTGAATCGCGACTTGCCGGTGACAGCAAGCTGTTTGTACATGTCCGATGCACGTAGGTCACGTACGGTCGAGCTGTGCAGGCGCTTGCTGAGCTTTGTCTTCGGAGTGGGACTGGCTAGGCTTGATGGGCTGGCTTTGGTTGCCTTGGCGGCTTTGCTGGTCCCTGGTTGGTTTGAGGCAACGACCGACTGAGTCACCATTTGCTTCGGCATTCGCGTCGGCATTGGGACAATAGGACGCGTGATCCCCGTCAGTGGGCGCTTACTCAATGCTTGCGGCCGCACTGGGTGCGTCGGCAGCGAAGGCAAGGCCGGAGGCGCGGGCAAGGCCGGAGGCGC
>Ga0208974_1000222_pt1 | contig 24954 bp, 14 predicted proteins | sample GreLakmeER15MSRF_FD_187699 | JGI IMG/M metagenome (GOLD analysis project Ga0208974, IMG submission 187699) | Freshwater lentic microbial communities from great Laurentian Lakes, MI, USA - Great Lakes metaG ER15MSRF (SPAdes) | ecosystem: Environmental > Aquatic > Freshwater > Lake | place: Great... | reverse complement strand
ACGGCAAGTCCGCCTTTTAGATTGGGATAAAAGCTTGTCAAGAAAAAATATTGGAATGTTCTGACATTTTGGTATATTATACCACAAGGGCGGGGTGTTGTCAATGCAAAAAAATACCCTGCCCAAAGAATGGACAGGGTATAATTTTTGCGAAAGTTTACGTATTTGGTATAGGATCAGATATTAGCTGAATAGGTGCAGAAACTACATACGGTTGTATATCTCTATGATTTAATAGTGTTTTTGCTGATATTGTACACTCATCTACGTACACCCCTCCTGGATAAGGAAAGCTACCGTATTTAGCTGTAGTATCTCCTAAATACATTTCTAACTTTTCGCCCTTATTGCCCATTAATTTAAAAGGTTTAATGGGAGAAGGTCCTATTGATGCAAACTGTGAAGGCATGTATACAGGTGGATTAGATTTAATGTTTAATGATATATTAACAAAAGTATTCATAGTTATTGGCTTATCAAAAGTAATAATTGCTTCGATAGCTTCTGCAATATAATAAGTAGACTTTACTAGCTCTACGGACACTACTAATGCTGGTTGTTCTGGCACTATAGGTGTGGCTGTTTCTATATATGGTATAGGTGGCTGCACTAACTGAGTTAGTGTTTCTGTTCCTGATATAGTTTGTATTAATGCCAACCTACTTTCATAAGGCAGTACTTGAGGGTATAAAGTTTGAATGTAGTTTTCTAAGGCTTCTCCGTTTAAATAATTTCCATTAATAAACGGAGCATTAAAAGCAAGCGCTTCATACCCATCAAACTTTATTGTAATTATACCCTGTTCAGGGTCAAAAGCTAAAATTTTATAATTCATTGTTTATCCATACCAGGCTATCATGCCTCTAAAACCACTTCCACCAGTACCGCCAGACTTAGCACCTCCGCCACCACCACCATGATCTACAGCGTTGCCGCCGTTATTAGTGTAAGTGCCGCCTGCTCCTGCTCCGGGTCCGCCACTGTTGTTAGCAGTACCTCCAATTCCTCCTTCAACACCAGCACCGCCGCCTCCACCACAAATATTAAACGGTCCTGGAGGTACAGCATCAAATAAAGGAAATGAGTCTCCTCCATCACCAGCAATCTGTGCTGTTGCACTGTATCCTTCACCACCGATACCTCCGCCACCGCCTCCAGCACTTCCAGCACCTCCACCGCCGCCATTACTGCCAACATAGTTTCCAGAACCCATAGTACCCCCACTACTATAGCTTCCTGCAGAGCCTGTTCCTCCACCTCCTGAAATTATTGAACCACTTGATAATCCAGTTACTGAACTTTGACTTCCATTACTATTAGAGCCACCACCGGCACCTACTGTAAAGGTTAAAACTTGTCCAGGAGTTACAGGCACGTCAATATTATAACTTGTACCGCCAGCACCACCTCCACCTCCACCTCCAGTAACGCTACGCCCTCCTGCTCCGCCGCCAACTACCATAAATGTAACTACTGTTCTTCCTGTTGGCACTGTCCAGTTAATACTGCCTACTGTTCTATGAAATTGCCATGTTGGAGTAGTAGCTATAGGAGTAGTACTGTTATCATTAATAGTAACGCTACTACTAGTTGCTAACAACGAAGCTCCGCTTTGAGAGTATAGACGAACTACAAAATATTCGGCACCTTCTGTTTGGCTATCAGCTACTGCTGTAATAGTAAATGATCCAGAATTACTTGAAACTGAAACATATCCATAATATGGTGTTAAATCATTAGCAACTGCTGCAGGAGAATACAAGGCTTCATATTGCCAATAATAAGTACCGTTAGGAATATTACTTCCACCTACGTAAAAAGTTACACTGCCTCCCTCATTAACACTACCTGCGCTTGCAGTTAGTGAGTAGGTTGGTGCTACATATCCACAACTAGTACTATTATTAGTATCTTCATTAAAGCTACCACCACTACCATCTGCCTTAGTAACTCTATAAGTATAAGGTGATGTACCATATGCAACACAACCCTGACTTAGTACAGTTCCATATCCAGGATAATTTATACTAGTATCGTTAATAGTAACGTTTGTTGTAGCTTGATTGTTATTTAATGTAATAGTAAAATACTGTGTGCCTTCAGTACTATTATCTGCGGTTACACTATAAGTCAACACACTACCGTTAGTAACAGTTCCAGTTAAACTGGCCCCATTAATGTCCGCTGATTCAACGCCTGTAATAGTATAACCAAAATAACTGCCGCTTTGATTACTGGTAAAAGTAATTGTAAAACTACCGCCTTCATTTACAGATGCAGTAGACCTTGCTAGTGAGTACGTTGGTGCTACGTATCCGCAAGTAGGACTATTATATGTACCTTCAGTATACGTACCTCCATTACCGTTTGCGTATACTCTAAGTAATGTGTAAGGAGCAACTCCATATGACTCACATGATGTGCTTAGTAGTGTTCCTACTACAGGATATGTAGAAGTATCTGAAATTGAAATATTACTACTAGTAGCCACTACTAAACCATCAATAGTTGCAGTTATTCTAAAAAACTCAGTACCTTCTGTTATTTGATCTGCTGTTGGATAATATGAAACTTCTCTAAATGAAGATCCGTTAATATTCATAGACGTAATATTTAATGTAACGTCTGTTCCAGGTGTAGCTGTAGCACCTGATGAAGGAGCTACTATTGCAAATGTTACTGTTTTATTTACTACATTAGTAAAAGTAAAAATTGCTACACTATTGCTTGTTTGAGTTTCAGTTACATTTTGAACAGAAGTAAATGAATGTGTAGGAGTACTAATACTAGTATCATTAATAGTAAAAGTGCCTGTAGTAGCTACTTCTAATCCTGTAGTACTACCAGTTCTTACTCCTACTGCAAATGTCTCAGACCCTTCTGTTAATGTATCTGCTATAGGGTACACAACAAAACTACCACTATTACTTGTAATAGTAAATGAACCGTTATAAGCATTAAAATCACTACCTGGATCAGAGCTACCACTCCTATACGCCCAATATAGAGTAGTGCCATTAACTACGTTAGCTGTAGTAACAGTAAATATTACTGAGCCTCCTTCATTTACACTACCAGTTTGTGGTGATATTGAATAAACTGGAGCACTTAAACTGGTGTCATTTATAGTTACCGATATAGTCGGATATGGGCTAGTAGTAAGTTCTAACAGAAAAATTTCTGTGCCTTCAGTAAGAGTGTCGTTCAACACTGTAAAAGTAACACTACTAGTATTATTATTTACAATAAATGAGGTTGCGCTAGCAGTAAAATCAAGACTGCCCTGAACACCTGTTACGTTGTACCCAATAGAAGTACCGTTAAGAACAGTAGCATTAGTTACTGTTAGAGTAATTGTAAAAGCACTACCTTCGTTTACACTAGCAGCACTACGAGTTAGTGTGTACGTAGGGTTTAACCCTGGTTGAGTACTGGCATCAGATGCCTGGTAAAAATTTCCATCGGCTGCTATAACTGTAAGATTGTCAAAGGTTCCTGCTGGAAAAATTATAAGCGGTGAGCCAATTGTAGAATCTTCTTCCTGGTAAGACGTAGACATTGTTCTCGTATCAAGATACTGTCCTCTACGCCTGTAAACAACATCAAATACTTTATACGCTGAAAAACCATTTCCAATATCTCCAGCAAACATTAAAGCTGTTTTAGGGAGTAAAAATATGGCAGTAACCATAGTTAATGCCATATACAAAGGGGTATACTGCTCTCCTTGAGGAATACTATAATTATTACTTACATAAGTAGGCAATAATTGTAAAAAATTACTGTCAAATGTTTTTACATTTAAAGAATTATACATTCTTAAAGCAGGCCCTGTTGAGCTCATTAAGTTAACGCCAGCAGCATCAATTGTGAATACATATGCTGTTGGTAGTGAGTATGCTATGGGGGATCCTTGAGAGTTTGCATAAACCGAACAATCAAAACTTAAATTATTAGTAGCTTCTGATGTTGTAAACTGATACCAGACATCTTTCTCTGGACCACTAGCTATTGAATCTGGTAATGCCCATAATACTATATAAGTACCAGCTCCTTTAGCCACATATCCGGTGCTGTAGTTTCTACGTATAAATCCTGGATGTTGGCGTCCATCAGACGCTTCTGTATACGTTGGAGTAATGTTAAACTCCATTTTTTGTACAAAAGTTGGGTTTACAAATTCACTATCAACCAATAAATCTGAAGCGTCATTTATAATTCTAAGACCATATGCCATTGTAAACCTTATTTAACAAAAATATATAAACCTGTGGTTTCATAGTAAAAATCTGGGTTATTGACACCATAGTCTGCAGGTTGGTATACATTTTTAAACCATCTAATATACTGTACCCCGTTTACTGAGCCACTAGTACCGTCGCCTACACCTTTATTCCATTCATGCAATCCTGGTCGTAGTTGAATGGGTACTATTGTTCTTCCTGTGTATTCTGGAAAATCAATATAATAGTAATAATAAGCAGGCCTTGTAGGTATAGGAGTACTTCTTGTAGCTCCTGTACCTACGTTATTTAAACTAATGAATTTTCCGTAAACAGCGCTTTGAGCAGAGTTTTGTAAAACTACTGTACTGCCGTCACTTTTAAATGTTTGTAAACCATATGCCATTAACTTAAATCTCCAAGTACGATTCTTCTGGCGCCTGCTGCGTCAAATACTTCTATTTTATTTTGGCTAATAACTACGCGTTGACCACTATTTCGCGGTGTACCTGGAGCCGAAAAAGGTCCAATTGATAATTTATTTACGTCAATACTGCCTGCATAAATTTTACCGCCATCAATTACAGTAGTATTAGAAATAAATACATCTGTGCTATTGGCTTTACCAGCAATAACTGTTGAATTACTAATCGCCGTGTTAGCTGCAGTAGTTGCTCCGGCAGCGTCTACTTTACCAGCAATAACTGTTGAATTACTAATAGCTGTATTAGCTGCAGTAGTTGCTCCGGCAGCGTCTACTTTACCAGCAATAACTGTTGAATTACTAATAGCTGTATTAGCTGCTGCTGTCGCTGTAGCAGGGGTAGCATAAGTGCTATTAGTAAAAGTTACTAAACCATTGAAGTTTTGGTGAGTAAATACAGAACTAATTGATATTGTTTGTGCTCCGCCAGATACTGTTTCTTGTACGCTATAACGAACTGCCCACATTTTTTCAGTAGTACTAGCAGGTGCTACTAAGAAAGTAGTAGACCAGCCAGCAGTTAAGCTACTAAAGTTTCCTGTAGCAAAATCATAAGAAGTTGCTTGAGGAGGACTTGGAGCAGTTGTTGAAGCAGTATCGTAGTACAAGTACCCAGTAGAATTTTTTAATGGCGGATTTATTACAGTTTGGCCTTCAACACGCACTGGAGTTTGCCAGGTATATATTGTAGCACCTACCTCACGTTTACCAAAACTTGTCCATAGTGGATTTGAACCTGTTGCTCCTGCCACAGTAGCTGACCAACCACTAGGAACTCCTGCGCTGGCTCCTGGAGTTGCGGGAGGATTATCAGTGCTACGAATGTAAATCTGTGTAATACCTTCGCCAATTTTACCGTCTTTGGATTTGTTTAGTGATAGTTCTTTAGTTATAGTTTTTGCGTTTGCAGTTCCTGAATAGATAGTAGCAGTAAATACTGCTGTAGCTGAATCTAATGAAAGAGGTCCGTCAATATTAATGTACCCAGCAGGTTGTCCCGCTACAGGTGTATTTGCAGCAGTATTAATAGTGCAAGTGCCTCCACCGTTATAACTTACTTTTGCAAAAGTAACTGCTGGAGTGCTTGCTTCACTTAAAAAGGTTATTCCAAGTGCTGCAAAAAATTTACTAGTAATTGGGAATTGACCAGCATTAGCATCTCCTGCACTATCACAACTGATAGTTTGGTTTTCATTTGATAACCCGCCAATAAAAGCGTCATCGCCTTCGCGTAGGCTATAAACAGAAAATATATCAAACACGCTAAATGTTTCTGTGCCGATAGTTTCAGTAACAGTAACTCTAACAGTTTTTGAGCCTACTGCTGCAAAGCTGTTTAGTGTAAACGTACTACCACCAACACCAACTGAACCAATACCTGCAGAAGGCGCTGTGCCATCAACTAACCAAGTATACGTTGGTGTAATAAAATTACTCTGTACTGCGGTTAATACAATTGAACTAGGTAGTGGTGTAGTAGTATTTTTACTTGTTATAAATATCTGATTAGGTGCTGTTATAGCCACTGAACGTGCTGTTGCACCTTTAACGCCTTCTTTAGATTTTGCAAAACTTTGACGCTTTACAATACTAAAAGCTACGCCGCTGCTTGTTTTACCAGTAATTGTATAGTCAATGGTGGCAACATCTAGTGCATTATCCATAGACGCGTGGCGATCATACTCAATAAAATTACCGCCAACTGCAGGAGTTGTGTCGCATACAATACCATTTGCAGTAATAGTACTAACAGTCCAAGTGCCATCTGCAAACGGACTATTATTATCTACGGTTAAGTATGTATTACCTTGCTTGACTTGAATAAGAGTACCACTACCTACGTAGCTACTCGGAGTAGTTGTACCATCAGCATAAGCAGGTATTCCGTGAGACTCATTTGATAAGTAAACTGTAATTTGTTCTGTACCGTCATTGATACGAAACAATGTAATAACATCACTTACAGTACCTATTGTAGCAGTAACTACCGCAGTACCAATAGTTATACCTAGTGCATCAAATTGTGCTTTAGTAATTGTTATTGCGTTAGTACTTTGTGTAAAAACAATATTACCAAGCAAAGTACCTTCACGAGTAAAAGCTTGAACAGTAAATGTTGGTGTGCCCGTTAAGTTAACTAAACGAGCAGTAACTGTTGTTGAGGGTGTTTGCGAACTAGTTGCAAACTGATCTTTGTAAATAAACTCTTTGTTAGGAGTACTAAGTTGAATTAGTGGGGCTGTTTCACCTGCTAGTGCACGGTAAACATTCCACACTTGCTCTACGGTAATGCCATTATAAGTAGCAGTAAAAGTAACATTACCGCCATCATCTGTTAAGCCAGTACAACTATAAACACCTGTTGCGGCATTTATAGTTGCTCCAGTAATGCTATCAGTTGTAAAAGGTTTAATAGCATAAACTGGGCCAGCTCCAGTTACTTCAGTGCTTAAGTTAAAAACCTTGAAGACACCAGTAGCTTGACTAAAATCTCCTCCAGTACCATCAGTTTCTGTAACAATAGGTACAGGATCATTTGTTAAGTATCCGTAAACACTTATGTTTTCTTCTAGCACTACGGCTGTTAATTGAGCAGAAACAGTATAAGATCCAGGGCCTGTGGGGCCTACTGGATCTACTTCGTCTTCGTCAATAGCACTAACAAAAGCATACTTTACATAGTACCGAGTATTAGGTGTTAAATTAGGAATAGTTACGTTTAAGCTATTGCCAGAAGGCACAAGTGTGCCTTCTGCATTATTAGGATTGAATCCACTAGTTAATGAATACCAAACCTTTATAGCTACTAGGTCGTCCCTGACATCTGTTAGTCTAATAGTATCATATGGTCTGTCTAATACTAGCTGTAATGATTTTACGCCTGGGTATAAAAATGCCGCCATGCTTATCCTTTAAATAATAGTTTTAACAACTATTGTTCCTAAAGTACTTGTAGTACTGTAATTACCTTGCTTATCTACTGCTCTGCAAGCTACTCGATAAGTAACTCCAGCTGCTGACAGTCTAGGTCTTGGTTGTTTACGAAGATCAAACCTAGCTATACCGTTAATTTTTATAACTGTAATGTTATTTGTTGCTGGATTTGGAACTATTTCCCAGAAGTCTTCTACACCCGTATCTTTATACAGCCTGTACTCATAAGTATCAAAGTCAGCTGTTTTTAAAGCAGCATCTGGTGTTACAACAATATCGGTTTTATCTAAGTCTAAAGTTAGTAGGGGTGCGATTGATCCTGTTAGTGTTTTTCCAGCATTTGTAAAATAGAAAATATCAGACCAAGGTCCTACAATAGTTCCTGTTTTATTGCTATATCTTGCACGTATCTTATAGACGCCGCTTGTAGTCAATCCATTAACAGTTAAGCTGCTAACAGATTTGTCAACACGATACAATTGTGTTAAACTATTGCTTCCAAAATCACTGTTTCCTGGAATAATTTGTGATTCAATTTGTTCTGCTTGAAGAGTTAAATCCGCAGGATTTGAAAAACTAACAATTACAACGTTTTGATAAGTTCCACCAGAAATAGCTTCACTTAATACACTGTCGCTAGTTACTTGAGCAATTATTGGTGCTTGAGTAATACTGTTTTTAACAATGTCGTTGTTAACTAAAGTAGTGTTGGCATCGTAGCTTAATAATTCTGATAGATTAGCAGTATAAATACTAGGTGCGTAATCAACTAAAGTTAACTTTGCTCCTGTTGAGCTTGTTGGCTCTACATTTAGAACTACTAGTTCTTGAGTTTCGTACCCGATTTCACCTAACATAAATAAGTTGTCTGCTTCTATGCCATCTGCTACAACAATAGGTGCTGACGAAACTAGTTTAATAGTACTAACAGTTACTGTGTTACCAGTGGTTAGTGTAGGGCTCGTAGCTGCTAGATCTATTGTTTTAGTAGTGCCGTTAGGCTTAGTCTTATCGTTTACTCGAACTAATATTCTGTAGGTTTTTCCATGAGTTAAGTTAACAGGTTCCGTTAGCTCTAATGTAGTGCTATTAACGATAGCTTTTATCCTGCCTGAAGCAACGCCCCATAGCGGAACATCATGGCTTACTTTAACCACATCTCCTCGATTACATACTAAGTACTCAAAGTCAGTATTTAGTGTATAAGTTTCAGGTCGTAGTTTTAATTGCGCATGATGCCATCTAGCCAAGAAGCGTGCTTGGTTAGCATTGGTTACGCCAGGTAAAGTTATACTTTCAAATAGTGTTGCTATTGTTTTACCGCCAGTACCATCCAGATTATATCCATAATTAAAAATAATATGCTCAGTAGGCTGATAAGCCTGCTCTTCGTCTACAATAGTTACTCGGAAAGCGTGTGGCAGTCTTGGTAATGCTTTTGTAGACTCAAAACCCCAGCTATTGTGTGGAGTAAAATATTGAGTAGTATAGGCTCTAGGCTTGTCAACTACAACAGACCATTTACCATCTAAAAATATTGGGCTTCCTAAACCTGCTGCACAAATATCTCGCAACATATCCATAACACTCATACTATTAGTAATAATGTTATTATAAGTTAACGGAGCACTAGAAGGATTATTTCCTGCACAGAACTCGTGCCAAGTTTGCAAAGCAGCTAAATCTATTTTAGTAGCCATTTCTGATGGGCTTATCTTATACGCATTGGCTGGGTGCATTAAAACATAGGCAAATAAACTTGCAGGATTATTGGTAGGTCTGCTTAGCCATTTTTGTGTAGCCTTATCCCAGTCTAAACAAATACTTTGAACTAAAGCATTTATTCCATCTACTGAGCCGTTAACTTTATTTGTACTCTGCACACGAATAGCAGTTTTAGCAAGATAAGTTCCTGGTGGATTAACAGCAGGTCTTGTATTGTCAAAGCAAGCAGCTGTAAAAAATATTACTTTAGAATACCTTTGAAAATCACCTTCTTCGGCTGTATCGTCGTCTGTGCGTCGGCATCTAACAGCATATCGTGCTTTAGGTAGTTGAGTAAAATACTGTGTGTGTCCAAAAGCATCTTTTCGAGACTTAGATACTCCAGAAGTTCCAAATACTATTTCTGTATGTGTTGTAGCTATAGTATTTAAACCAGACTTCGTAAAAGTTATTCTAACTGCGGTAGCCATGTCACGTTCGCCTTCATTACCACCAACTAATTTAACAGTATGGTCGCCAGCTTGAAGGTATACATTAGTTGTAACAGTTTCACGCCAACTATTCATAGGCATAACTACTATTAGTTTATCGTCAATGTAAACGCCGCCAGTATCGTCTGCAGCAGCTTCAATATCATAATAACCACTATAAGGAAAATTAACTGTTTTAGTTATATTTAAAACATCAAATAAGTTACCAACATAATTTGTGGGGCGTATGCCATAAAGTTGTAAAAAACTGCTCCAACCGCTATATTTACCAAAAGTGCTGTTTACACCCGTGTATTGCGTAGAATTAAATATTTCTATTGGAGTAGCTGCTGAAGCAGTTACTTGTCCAGGAGGACTAACATCGTTCCAGACTCTACCTGCTTGAATAGCAATTTTAGTAGCAATTACGTTTACTTGATCCGTAACGCTGTCGCTATTGCCAACTTGAACAGTTTCTGTTAAGAGCGTAGGTGTTAATTCTAATCCGTTATAACCAACATAACTACTTAAATGTGACGTAACAGGCATGATTATGCCCCCATTCGTCATAACTACTGTATAAAGCTTTAATGCATTAGGAGGTATCTGGGGTAAATGGGTATATGTACCGCCGTCTCCTATAAGACTCGCATAACTTCCTGATTTATATTCTGCTATCATTGTAGCACTAGGAGGGCCGTTTAAAACGTCTGTTGCAGCACCGTTATAACGTTGTACGCCTCCGCCAGGAAGCATTGCAAAAACTATGTGTTGGTATAAACTCATATCTTCGTAATTACCACTAATAGAATTATATCGATTTACTGTACCTGGTCTAGTAAGTGTTGTTGTATATGCGTTTGAGTTAAGTTGATTAGAATTATAAGCACCTAAAGAATATGCAGGAGTATCTTCGAAATCCCAAGTAGTGCCATTGTATTTACCAAGCTGAATTTGAACTCCAGCAGTAGCTGGCGTAACTTTTGCGTCTTTTTTATTAATAGTTCGCATACCTACTGGAAAGGTAAATGCTACGTCAACACGTGTTGACTGTTGATTAAAAAATATATACTGCCAAGGATTTCCGTCTGTGGCATTATTAACTAGTTCAACGGATTTTGCAGGAGCTTGCTCTACATCAGAACCGTAAAGATCATTAAACGCTGTTTGATTTTCTTCTGGACGCCCGTATAGCGTTTCCGGCTTAGGTAAGGACATAGCCAAACCTTCATATAAATTTTCAAGGCGATTTGCGCCAACGGAGATATCATTGATTGAAAGCGGACCAAAACCCCAAGTAACCAGTAAACTTAAAAGGGTTGTATCTGACATAGTTTCAATATAAGGCGATGCAGCTAACATTGCTGTCATTCTGGCTTTGCCTAAAACAACTGGGATAGGTCCAAATTTATTTGCTTGATTGCTTGTACCTGAAAATAGATTTAAAGCATTAGGAGAGCCAGGATCATTAGTTGTAGGCTGACGTACAGGCATAATTGCATTTACTAATGCGACACCTGTTGCGGAAATAGCCATGGTAGCAGCGGTAGCTTTCCAACCTGTTAGCTGTAATCCTTGTACCCCAATTTCTGGAAATCCATTTGCAGCTAATTCTGGTGCTATAATAACAATTGCAATAATAAGCAACAGTTTAAACGTATCGCGACCTTGCGGTACTGCTCTATACGCAATAGCTTGTCCTGCTTTTACAACGGTAGCTGCCCAGTCTTCTTTGGCAATTGGAACGCCATCAACTACAATTACTAATCTATCTGTATACTCTGGGCTAAGATGATATTTGCTTTGTACAAATAGCGCAAAGTCTTCGACAGTTGTACCTGCAACTGTCCACTCGCGATATACGTTTGTTTTTAGTGGGTGAGGCCTGCCTACAACTTCGATTTGTGTATTCTCGCTGTATTTGTAAATGCCTTCTAAACGTTTGTTCCACTTAATATTAGCCAGTGATTCAACAACACTGTCGCGACCTTCGCGGCAGTGCAAAAATTTGTTGTTACCTACGTAGATGCCAACGTGTGCAGGCTCTCCATAGATATTAAATAACACTACGTCACCTGGTGCAGGTGTAGTCGTTTTGTTCCACGAGTCTTTATAAAGACTAATAGCTCTTGTGACGTTAGTGTCATAAGAGCCATTATATTCATCAACATAGCTTGGTAAATCAATGTTTAATTCTTCTTTGTAGTAAAGACGAACGAGTCCCCAGCAATCTATTCCATCAATATCTCTGCCGTTATCTTTGTAACGCAGACCAATATATTTATCATAGTTCATTAAAATAGTCCTGGAAAGTAACCAGGTGTAAAGTTATAGCAAGGAAACGGCTCTCTGCTTAGATTAATCATATCTAAACTTAAGCTAATTTTATCTGCGTCATAACTTACACTGGTAATATAAAAATCTGCGAAACTAGCTTCAACAGTGTCGGGTGAGCCAGAAAGTACTAGCTCTAATAATATTTTTGTTGGTTTTGTGAGAGTATTGCGAATTTGGGCAATAAGATCAGGCGAAGCAAAGTTTAAAGTTATGCTGCATTGACCAACGCCTGCTTCTTGTTCGCCTGGTAACACTATTTCCATTGGTAAAAAATAGTAATCATTGCCTCGACTAGTTACACCATACACTATTTCAAGCTCAGTAGTTAAAGCTGGTAATCTACCAGTAAAACTGTCGGCAATACGCCCAACGACTGCTATGTTATTTACTGGGTCAAAAACAGTTAAAAGCATAATTATTGCTTGATCTGTTTCCGAGCCATACATTGCCCGTATGGCTTGTGGAGACAATCGGGTTAAGCGGCTCATGGCATTATTTCCATTTTTAAACTAGTAGACCAAAAACCTGGTGCAATGTATTGAAGTGTAAAAAATTCACCACTACCGCCAGGAATAATCCTGGCATCTATTGTAGTACCCAATTTTCTAGGATGTGGGAATGTAAAACGACTTACACCCTTTATATCGTCTTTAATAAAAGTTTCTAATCTATCACACTGTGCGGTTGTCATAATAAATGATAGTGTCATTTCGTTAGGGCGGCTTGCTCGCCTGCGCTGCTTAGCTGGGCCTGCATCAGTTTGACTGCGGATGATATTAACACCCACAGTCTCCTGAAAACCCTTTTGCGGCACTTGCGGCAATGTTGTTGGCCATGCAATTGGCATATATTATCTCCTTACCATTGAGGGACGCTGTCCATAGCTGCTTGTTAAGGCTTGTTGAGATGCAGAGCCTGTTCTTGAAAGTTGATCTGCTACCATGTCTCCAACGATAACTTCAATCTTACGATTACCTTTAGAATCAACTGTTTCTGTAGTAGTAGCTTTCTCAGATGAGTAGTTGTTAACAACTACATCAACCTTAGTACCGCCACTATCTGAACGTACTCCAAGATTGCCGTTGCTATCGCGCTTTAGGGGCATAATAGCTTCGGGACCTGCTTCGCCCATTAAACCTGTGCCTTGTGCAAATTTAAACAATGTAGGCTGATTTACAACTGAATTAGTAAACATTCCGCCTTTGGCGTATGTTTGCAGTCCAGCGTCGTATACTCCGCCTTTAGCCATTCCTGTGTATCCTCTAGCTGCTGCTTGCTCTACATTTAAAGTGCCAGCACCACCGCCAGTAAATATACTTAGTATACCACTTAGTCCTCCTAGACCTTTATAAAGTGATGACATTTGTGCACGTAATTCAAATCGAATTAAATCTACAATCATTTGGTCTACTAAGCTTTTAAAATCCAGCTTACCAGTTCTAGCAAAATCAGCTAACGCATCTGCCATGTCTTGGAAACTACCTTCTACAATCTTAGAGAAACCAGTCATTTTACTGCCAAGTTTTTCGTTTAGATCAATAGCATTCATCTTCTGTAAGTTAGTAGCTATTAAAGCCTCGCTTTGGCCATTAATAGCTCTAGTCATGTTTTCTACTGCTTCGTAATCACCTGCTAAAGCAGAGTCGCCGCTGGCTTCAATGGCTAGAATTTTTTGTTCTATTACGCTTTTCTTAGCTATTTCTTTATCTATTTTTGATTGTTCTTCGGCTCTTTCTCTAGATACTCGGCCTCTATCTAAATTTGCTTTTTCTTTAACAGCATCAAAACTAGTTACTAAGCCTAGTTCTTTTCTATAGTTTAATTCGTCCTCTGCTTGATCGCTTTGAGCGTCTGCTGTAGTTTTCTTAAACCCTGCTAACTTTTGCTCTAGATCAAAGCGTGCTTCTATTAACCTTAGTTGGTCCTGTAAACCTTTGTTATCTTTTTCTTTTTCTTGTCTAGCTGTGACTAGTTGTAAATTTACTTCTGCTAAAGCTATGCTTTTAGTATCTGCTGGTGAAGCTAATTTAAGTGCCTCAATGTCGTTTATTATCTTTTGACGCTCTAGTACAAACTTATTATTTAGCTTTTCGTTTTCAAGTAGTGCTGTTGCTTTTACGTTCTGCTCTGAGGAAAATCCAACTAAACTACTAATTATACCTAATCTAGCTATATCTTGATCTAGCAATGCTTCGTTTAAACTATTTAAAGTTGTAGCTTGCTGCAGTTCTTGCGCTTTAAGTCTAATTCTATTCTCTACGCCTTTATTGTCTTTTTCTTTTTCTTGTCTCTCTTTAACTTTTTTCAATAAAAATTCTTGCTTATCAACTTCTAAAACTCCTTGATCAGAGTTATCCAGTTTTGCATTTTTTATTGCTGTTTCGTATCCAAGTATTTCTTGCTTAAACTTACTTTCTAACAGCTGCATGTCTAACATTTGCTTTTGTGCAAGATTTTCTGAGGCATTAAGGCTATTAATGTTCATTATAATATCTTGTCTTGCCATCTCTTGTTGTAGTATAGAGTCGTTAACTGCTGCTATTTGCTTTTGATTAGCAAGCTCGCCTAAATTTACTTTCTGTTTAGTGTCTAAGGAGTTAGCTGTTTTTTCACCCTTTTTTAATAGTAAAGCAGCTTCTTGTGGTCCGAGCTTACTATTTAAAGCGGCGGCAAAAGCTTTAAGACTCTTAGTATTTGGATTATTTACGTCTTCCAATCTAGGCGAATTAAATCCAGGTATATCTTCAGGTTTAATTTTACCAGTAGTTTTATTTAATATTTCTCTAAAAATTGAAGTTGAGTCTAATCTTGACTGAAGTTCTCTAATTATTTCTGGGGATTTACCAGAATCTTTGGCTTCTTGCAGTGCCATTCTAGCATTAGATTCTGCCATTGTTAATTCTAATTGAGTATTAGTTCTAATTAACGCCATAGTAGTAGTTATTGCATCAATTTGAAGATTAATTTCTTGGTCTTTTAATTGTCCAGATCTTTTTGCAGCTTCCGCACCTGACAATGCACTAACAGTAGCTTGTGCAATAGTCAGCGCAGCTTTTTGAGAGGCTTGGCCAAGCGCAATATCTATATATTTTGCACCGTTTTTAAACGCACCTTCTGCACCTATAGCAAATAGTTGTGAAGCTTGAATAAAAGATCTAGTGTCTAATCCAACTTGTAAAGTTTCAATCTCTTTCTTTTTACCTTCAAGCTCAGGTAGTTTTGCTTGCGCGTCAGCTTGTTCTGCTGTAAACCTTCCTTGAAAAAAGAAATTCTTTTTTGAATCTGCTACTATTTGGTTCTGCTTATCAATATCTTCGTTTATTTTACTAAGATCTTGCTTATATTTTGCGGCTTGTTGAAGAGTATCTTGAAACTCTTTTCTTATATTAACAAACTGTTGAGTAAATTCAGGACCAAATTGAGCCACTGATTTAGGATTATTAGCAAATTGATTAAAAGCTGCGTTTATTGCATCTATACCGTCCCCTGCTACTTCCTGCATTGCTGCAGATAAGTTTTGCAAGTTTTCCCCTACTTTAAATAACGGGTTACTATTAGCAGTTGATTGAATAAACTCATCATATGATTTTGTAACTGCCTCAATACTAGTTTTAAAATTTTGTAAACGATTATTAGTTTCACCTAGTTTATTCTGCAATATTTTAACACTAGCTGCATATTTATCTTGTGCAGTTGTGCTGGTTTTAAATCTATCTGATACAGTATCGAGCTCTAGGCTTTGTACGCCTATTGCGTCTTTAAAAGCTTTACTAGCTTCTTCTCCCATTCCTGCGTCACGGAATATTTGTAATTGTTTTTGTACTGTTGATGCTAAAGATTTAGCTCCTTTTGAAGCTATGTCTTGATTAAATATTCCTGCAAGAACATTAGTAAAATTATCCCAGCTACTATCTTTGGTTACTTTCAACAATTCTTTAGTAGCTTGAATTTGTGTTTCAATACTATCGGTTACTGCCTGACTTGCATTTGTTAATGCAAGGAATCCAGCTATTGAAGCTGTACCTATAGCTGGTTGTTTTCTTAAGTAGTCTAGAGTTCTAGTTGCACTTGCAACTGCTTCTGTGACACCATCTATCGCTCCATTGAACGCAGTAGTTTCCTTACCTGTTTTTGTAAGTATAGCATCAAGTATACCAAAAGCTGCAATTGCCGCACCTATAGCCATACCATAGGCTCCAAATGCAGAAATAGTTGTACCTAATTTTTGTACAAACATACCTGCAGTAGCACTAACCCTAACAAGGTTTCTATCAAAAGCACTTAGTTTAGGAGCATTTTGCGTCATGGCTTTACCATGCTCATCAACTCCAGTTTTTACTTTTAAGTATCCTTCTTTTGATGCGGCTAGGTCTTCATTTAATTTTGACCAAGCTGCACGCATACCCAGCAATGACTGGGTTTCTGCAACATTAGATCTGATAGTATCTTTTGCTATGCCCTGTAATTTAGTTTTATTGATCACATCATTTGCAAAAGCAGTACTCCACCACTTTTCCGAACTATCAATAAGTGTTTTACTAGCTGTATCGCCTATTGCGGCTGACTGTGCGCGAATATTTTTTAGATTTTTAAGATGTGCTTTAAGTCTATCTGATTCTTCTTTATTACTTTTTGCTATATTGTTGGCACGAGCTTCTAGTGACTTTATTTCAGTATCTGTTAATGCAAAAGGATCTTTACTTGCTATTCCAGCATAGTCTACTTTTGTACCTTTAGTAAAAGTTTTGCCTGTTGCAGCTAACGCCTGTAATTTACTTTGCGTATCTTTTTGCTTTTTGAAATCGCGCTCTGCTACAGCTGCTCGATCTGCTGCCATAGTACTAAAAGCATCTTGTTGATTTGTATACATCCTTGTAAACGCTTCGGTGCTTTCGTTAGCAGTTCTCTTTAAATTTTCTCTATAATGTCCTAGCGCAGGTATAGCACTTTTAACTATTGAAGCACCTATTGCGGTTACTATTGCTAATAGTCCTGCGGGACTTTGTGATAGTACACTTACTAGTGGCACAAGGAATTTATTAGTTAAGTCTAGCGCTACAAAACTTAGATTCTTTAAACTTGCTAATAGCTTATCGTAAGGGTTTGCCGGTATATCAATAGAATTAAATTTGTCTATACCTTCTTTTAGCACAGCGTTAGCAAATGCTTGGCGTCTTTCAAAATCAGTTAATTGAGTTGCAGTTTTTCCTATACTACGAGCGTAGTCTTCAGTAGCAGGACCTATTTTTGTAAATAAACCCAATTCGTCTAACAACTCAGGCTCTAGTTTACTAATACCACGTGTTAATCTACTAATAGCGTCAGGCATGGCAACACCTAAAGCCTTAGATGCTTTATTAGCTACTTGGCCTAATTGTTCCATTTGTTTACCGGACAATCCAGCAGCAGTACCTTTTGTAGTTGCTTCCATTGCTTCGCGCATACTAATTGCGCCGTCGGTAGCATTCATTAAATTTTTAGCAATACTGCCTAAAGCTAATCCAGTAACGGCACCTAATTGATTCATACCTTGAATCATATTACTAGTATCTGCGGCATCACTTAATGCGCGGAAAGCAGCACCTGCTGCAAACAGATTAGCTGCATAAGTAGCATATAGGCGTACTAAGCCGTCAAGTCCTCTAGACTGATTTGCAAAGTCGCGACCTGATGCACCAGTAGCCCCAGCACTACCCCTGGCAATATCGTATTCATTGCCACCCATCATAGCGTTTTTCCAACCGCCTTTGCCCTTACCTCCGCTGCCACCTTTGTTCATCTGTTTTTCAAGCGAGTCATAGGTTCCTCGAACCTTTTTGAGACCCTTGTCAGTGTTTTCAATGGATTGACCAACATCTTCTAATTTAATGTGTAAAACTGTCGTATTTTCAGCCATGCCTACTCCTGTTCGGATATTACCAAATTTTTTTGATAACTTAACTAGAGATCATTATACCATGTGACCACGCAGTTGTCAAACCAAAAAATTTTTAACGCAAAAAAGCCCGCTAATTTTAATTAGCAGGCTCTTGTGTCTTTTTCTTATTATTGATTTCGTCTGATCTTACGTTGTCAATTACACGTATTAGCATAATTATAAACTTTTGTTCAGAAGGTTCAATCTCTGTTGCTTCTAAAACATCTTTTACACCTATCAAAGACTTGCCTAAGTAGTTACCATTCATAGTATCCCACTCATCTCGTAACATTCGATAAGCATTAAATGCTTGTTGCACTTCAAATGGAAAATCTTCAAATTCCACCGGTATCTCAGACTCTACTGGGTCTGAGCCTAACATTTCGCACATTTCAAAATACTGGTCTTTTGTCATTGACACGCCCATATTTTGAATGTAATTAACCAACTGCCGATTTACTTGCTGGAGCTGGTCGTCGAAAAGTTTCCCAAGTCTGTGACCTGTTCACTAATAAACGCATCAAAATTGCTAGAGTTCTTCATTAAGTACAGTGCATTTTCAGCAGTGTATCCTAATTCCGCTTCCATGTCTTTGCCAGTTAAATCAACTGGTGCTAGCTGTTCGAGATAAGTCAGCTTAAAGCCAGACCATCCTTTAACTGCATTTTCAACATAAAGTTGCAAAAATAAATCTTCGTTAAATTCTTCCGAAGCTTGACGATTTTTAAAGCTAGTTTTAGTAGACTTCTTACGAATTGATAGGAGTGTTTCGCGAGATAAAAATGCCAAATCAATCATAAAACCAGGCATACCGGGGTATTCTACCTGTACTGATTTGGAAGGAACTAACAATGTTTTTAAAGAGAGAGTAGTCATTTTATAATAAGATTAAAAAGAGAGACTGGAGATCAACCCAGCCTCTGTAGAAATGCAGTGGCTAATTAAGCTGCTGCGCGGTAAATGATAGTTGCTTCGTTAGACTCTGTAATGTCGTAATCAGCACCTGCAAAACCTTGAGCTGTAAAGTTAATTGTTGTAGAAATAACTTGCTCTGTGTTAATTGTAGGAATCTGCAACATAGCTGCAGGTAACTTAATTTCAACACCAGTAGCATTTGTACTAGGTCCGCCAAGTTGTACGTTAATTGTAAACTTAGGATCAACTGTTGTAGTTGAATCAGCTAACAATTTTGATAACAGTCCACCACTTTCAAGAGTACCTGTTTTTAAGTATGCATTGATAGTGCCACTAATAGCGCGTGTACCTGTGAAGTACGTAATAGGTAAGTTAACTGTACCTAAGTTAGCAGGTGTCAAATATGTTAAGTTGTTAGCAAAAGTGATGTTTCCACCAGTTAAAGCAATAGTATACACAAAACCAACATTAGTTGCAACTGCAGCAGTAGCTGCTGCTGCTGAACCACCACCACCAGTAATTGTAATCGCGGGGGCAACAAGATAACCACCACCAGCGTTAGTAACTGTAATACCTGTAATAGTAGAAGTACCTATAGTAACTGCACCTGCAGTAGCGCCAGTACCATCACCAGCAATAACGGCTACTGGAGCAGAAGTGTATCCAGTACCAGCTGTTGTAATTACAATAGCTGTTACACCGCCACCAGAAACTGTTGCGGTACCTAGTGCGGTTACACCACCAGCAACCTGAGGAGCGGAGAATGTTACTGTTGCAGTTGTATATCCAGTACCAGCGGTAGATACTGCTGCTGCTGTTACAGCGCCGCCAGATAGTGTTGCAGTACCAGTAGCTGTTGTACCATTAGAAGGTGCCGCAGCAAAAGCTACTGTAGGTACAGAGGTATATCCAGAACCAGCAGTACCGACTGTAACAGTCGTTACGGATCCGGGAATAGTGGCAACAAAATCATTGATACCGTCATTAACAACTAAAGTACTTAACTTGTTAGTAATAAAACGAGCTGCAGTATTTTTGGCAGTGGCATTATTAGTGCCTGTAAAGTTAGTTGCTGATCCAACGTTTGAGAACACAACTGGACTTGCTGTGCTAGCTGTGGCACCATCTACCACGCGAATTGCTGAACCTTTACCGGCCCAAGCTATTGTTGCAATAGCATCAATACCAAAATCAATAGTAGCAGAATCTAAAGCGCAGTTATCAATAACATAACCTGCATTGTCAAATAATATAATTAAGCCAAAAGGCAGTAATTGATGTTTATTAGAATTAGTAAATCCTACTGTACCAGTAGATGCTGCAGAGGTCCAAGCGGCACCAACGGCACCAAGGTTAGCTGCACCACCAAAAGCATTCCATAAGTACTGCTCTTCGGCAGTAATTAAACTACCTGTGTTATTGGGGCGAATATATGTAGAGAAAGTAAAGTCTACTGGCTCTAGTGCAGTGTTAAAACTGCGCTGACCACGAACAGGAGCTGCCCCTGCTTCATTTAGTGTAACTGTATCTACAGTAGTATTTTGTGAAAAGCTCATGCCTTCCAGCACTTGAATTTCAAAAGTATTAGATGCAGACATGACGCTTAAAGCGTTTTTGTAATCACCAATTTTTACACGACCAAAACTGTCGATGTTAGTAGTAAAGAAGACTCTACTATTACGAATTAAATTAACTGCTGCCATAGCTATTCCTTGTAGTTAGTAACCCAGGAGTACACTTACTAGACATTTATCTGTATTGGTACTATTAGGTAATTAGAGTGCATAACGCACCTGTAAATTTATTTCACCGACACCATAAGGATTTAATAACCCTTCATCGGTTGTTATTGACTGAATTAATATTTCAGTAGTTGACAGATTATTAGTAATGTCATATACTAATACTCGGTTAGCATCTATTACATTCTCTAAATCGTCTAGTAAGTCTTCAAGTAATTGTTGCGCTTCGCTTTCGCTACGAACATAAACTTTTACACTAACGTTTAGATGTCCCCAAGTAAAATCTCCTGGTAGATATTCTCTTAATTCAGAACCGGCTGTACTATACACACAAGGGAAGTCTTGAACTTCATCCCAAAATCTTAATTTAGGGTAGCTATTATCAGACAAATCACTTTTAAACGTACCGGTTCCGTCTATTGTTTTAAATTTTTCAGCTAAAGCTGTTACAATACTTATTCTTCTTGTCATAGTGCAAATGCCCTTAATCTGTTACCTACTGCTTGTTGCGCAATTTGTCTAATTGAATTAGAGATTAATAACTTAGGGTCTCTGGTTTTTGGATATCGCTGTACACCACCAACGCTAAACGTTGCATAGGGGTACTTCATATAATTGTAAAATGCAGTTACCATTCCTTGCTTACTCATTGATATACGTTCTACAGTAGCTGATTCAGCAAATCTACCAGTTCTATAGTTAAGTATATCTTGTCGATTACCATCACCCATATTATCGCGAATAGTATTATGCAGCTGTGAATTTATTAAGACTAACAGTTTAGGTAGATTAACTGTGCTTTGTTCAGCACTGATTTTTAAATTTAGAGCTGGACCGACAGTAGAACTAGATTTTTTCTTTACTTGTTTAAGTTTAGATAAGTTACTTTTTACTCTTTTCGCGGCTTCTTTAATCTCTTTTTCTAACGCATTGCCTTTAGCAACGGTAGAAGCAAAAGATTTTACTGGTACAGGTTTAACTTTTGCGCCAAAAGGTTCAACTTTTGTTTTACGTAAAGCCGCTAGCTGTGTATCTTTTATATGTTTTCTTAATGTTTTAGAACTTTTTAAATCTAACAAAAAATTTGCTATTTCTTTTTTATTGTTAGGAAAGCTACTGTTTAAAGCTTTAGTAACTTCAGCTAAATTAGCTTTATAGTTCTTATAAATTTCATTAAGTTTAACAGCAATTATTTCAGTATCTTGACCAATTTTTCTAAGAGCTGTTTTGTCTTCGGAGTATATACCTTCGGTACTACCTATATCACGCAAAAGAGCTACAAAGTTTAGAGCTCTTGAGAGTCTTCCAGAACCTTGATTAGTATTAGAAGCTAGTATACCAACTTTAGAATCTCTTTTAGTTTTAGAGTCTTTTAGCTGCATCTCTACACTTACAAAAAGATTATTTCTATTTTCTGTACCTTTTAATACAGAAGCGGTTAAAGCTTCATATTCTGGTAGTAAGCTACTAGATGCTATATCTAAATATTGGTGTAGTTTAATTATTTTGTCAATAAAAGTATTGTTGTAAAATTCACCAGCTTGTTTCGTAGTTTTTAGTCTTATAAATGCTTGAGACTCTATATGGCCTACTTCAAAATTTTGGCCATACTCTGAAGCATCTTTCTGACTAAGTCCGCAAGCTTTTAAAAACTCTACCATAACGGTAGCTGTATTAGAGTATGTATCCGAATAGCTAATTCCTGTAGCCTCTTCTATGTTACCAGTATCGCCGGTATTAGAAAATAACTGTAAAGGATTTTCTTTATAGTTTTGATTATACCAAACTATATATGCTTTTAGTAAAGGTTTATTAGTATATTTATCTGTGCCTTTAGCAATACCAGTTTCGGTAACTGTTGGCATTTTTAAGCCATAGAATTTCCAGTGTCGGCGTAATCCTTCTTCAGTAACTACGGACACGTTATTACTTAACGCCTGCCCTAAGTTTCTAAACTGTGAAACAGGTCTTCCATCTAAACTTTTACCATCTTGTATCATTAAAGATGCTGCTCTACCTAATACCTGTTTATCGATATTAGGAGCATTAGGTACTTTTAAACTATTTTCTAGGGCATCTGTCCACGAGTCTATAGTTAAGAAAGTGCTGGGATTATTATTTAGAGAGGCTCTTGCTCTCATTACTGTACTAAACTCGGCTATACTCATGTAAAGTCCGCTACATATTGGTCTAGTACGCGTTTAATTGATGCAGGTAGATTAACAGATGCAACGTAATTAATCTGCGTAGTGTTGGGGTTTAAATCACGAGTACTGTGTACAGCACCGTTGTTTCTAGAGTAGTACTCTATCAAATCTAGTACAGCTAGCTTTAAATCTCCTGGTACAGCATCATAGCCACCAAAATAATTTACTCTATATCCGTTTATTACTTCAGGGAATCCTTTTGGATTAATAGAAACTACTGCGTCGCCTCGTGCAACCCAGTCTGTGAATTTTACTAAATTTGTGTATGTTTTGCCATAGTCTTCGCTATAGGCTACTGATAATACACTTACAATGGGAGTTTCTTTTAATAAGATCTCTTTAAATCCACCATCAAAGAATTCGATTTTTACATCACTGTAGTAATCGATAAAAGTACGACGGCAATATGATTTCACTAGGTCGCTGACCTTAGGGATTAAAAAATCAATTTCTGAGTCTGAATTAACGCTTGTAATTCCCATGTAATTTTTGTACTCAGATTTTGTTACTAAATCAGTTGCCATAATTACCTCGCTTGTTTTATAAAGGCACTGAATACCTTTATAAAACAAGACCCCGAAGGGTCTTGTTAACAATTACACTAGCAAATCAGGTTGCTGTATATTTGTGGGCTGTAACGGAATTACCGTTAACTGTACTAATTTGTGTCATACCTGTACGCAAGCTAGCAACCATTACACGACGTTGTGTTTCCACAAGTTCTTGTGTATCAATGCGGAGACCGCGTTGGTTACCAACAATAAAGTTAGCAGTATTAACGGCCATTGCACCGGCTACGCCTGTACCAGGTGAGGCATACTCTGCAGAAACCAATACTGGACTTCCACCGATTTGACCAATTTGACCAGTTAACAGTGTGGCTTGTGGACCAACTTGGTTCATTGTTTGGAACACAGTGTCGTCAAGCAGTTGGTAATATGTATCGGTATTAACGATATAAATCACTTCTGATGGATCAAGACCCCAAGCACCTAAACCTTGACGCAGTGCACGCATTTTAGCAACTGTCATACCAGCAGCAACTGTGTTACCAGCAGCAGTAGTGTTAGTAGCAAAAACTGTCAATCCTTTAACAGGATCGGCACCAGAGCCAGCACCTAACAACATAGCTTTGTCGACAGCTTTAGCTACACGACGCACCATAGCATCACGAATTACGGGCATTAAAGCCAACAATGAATCTTCTTCTTCTTCGTATGCAGTATACTCATTAGTAGCTACTTTAAACGCATTCAAAGTAATTTCTTTCAGAGCATGAGTTTGTGAAGCACCAGCAGAAGCAGCAGCACCAAATTGAGCATTAGTAACCCAAGTTGCGTAACCTGCTTCTGGATTCACTGGAATTGTCATCACATTGGTTTGCATAGCAATGTTACGGAAAATAGGAGCCACTACCAAACGGCGGCGGATTTCGTTTTCCATGTTCAAGCTAACTTCAAGTTCCCAGGTAGCTGAAGCCAGGTGAGGGCCTTGACCACTTCCACCGTATTTTTCAACTAATTGACGACCTAAGCGGCTAGACTCAATTGATTTACCTGACATTTTTGATAGTAAAACTGCCTTTTCTTTGTCAGCATAAGACATAGCGTCTTTGCTGTCTTGGAAAGACATTTTTGATTTTGTCATAGCTTCGATTTCAAAAGCTTTTTCTTTTAAAGTAGCTTCTAAACCAGCAATAACTGATTTGCTTGACTCTTCAGCAGTAGCTAAACGCTTCTCAACTTCGGCCATCAAGCGCTCGGCGCCAGTGTCACCAGTAGAGATAGAAGCAACAGCGGCTTTAACGCGTGCATCTAATTCGGCTTCTGTTTTCTCAGCAGCGGCTTTTTCAGCCAATTGTTTTGCCTGTGTATCGGCGATGGCTTTAGCAGTGAGCTCAGCCGCTTTGTTAGCTGCATCAGCCAACATTTGTTCTAATTGTTTAGGATCCATTTCCCATTCCTTTTTAATTTCGCCGCTTGCTTCCGTTGAGGATTCTA
>Ga0208974_1000219_pt1 | contig 25045 bp, 4 predicted proteins | sample GreLakmeER15MSRF_FD_187699 | JGI IMG/M metagenome (GOLD analysis project Ga0208974, IMG submission 187699) | Freshwater lentic microbial communities from great Laurentian Lakes, MI, USA - Great Lakes metaG ER15MSRF (SPAdes) | ecosystem: Environmental > Aquatic > Freshwater > Lake | place: Great... | reverse complement strand
AACAACTTTTCAAATTACAAACACGATTGGAAAAATTACAAAATGAATACGATAACACTATGGATTATACTTTTGAAAACATAGGTAAAAGGGCAACTTTGAAAGAAGGTATACGGGAAATTGAAGGAGAAATTAGAAAAATAGAAAATTTAGAAGATGAACTTGAATATTTTGATAATACTCTCGATATTATCGATAAATATTATAATAATCAAACTGATACTAAATCTGAATGTTTTGATAATTATTTGAAAGTTACACAGAAAATACAGATCAATAATAAACGACCTAATCATATGCCTCACTGTGATTTTTGTAAGAAGGAAAAAACATTACATTTACAAGAAGGTATCCTAGTTTGTACTGAATGTGGACATTCAGAATTTATAGCTATCGAAAGTGATAAACCAAACTATAAAGAACCTGTAATTGAAACTAAACCTAATGGATATAAACGTATGAATCATTTTTCAGAACTATTGAACCAATTCCAGGGTAAAGAATCAACTGAGATACCAAATGAAATATTTCAACAAATAATTAATGAATTGAAGAAATTAAGAATATCCGATTTATCTACTCTTAATAATTGTACATTACGCGCTATTTTGAAAAAACTTGGTTTGACATCCTATTATGAACATATTCCATATATAATTAATAAACTTAATGGTTTACCTCCACCAATGTTAACCAGAGAATTAGAGGATAAGTTAAGACAATTATTCAAGGAAGTACAGGAACCATTTAAACAGTTCAAGCCAAATAATAGAAAAAATTTTATTAATAACAATTATGTATTCCATAAATTATTCGAACTATTAGGTTACGATGAGTTCTTACCTTATTTTAATTATTTAAAAAGTAGAAGTAAGTTACAAGAACATGATGAAATTTGGAAGAAAATATGTGAATTTAACAAGTGGGAGTACTTTCCTAGTACTTAATTTATAAATAATCTGTAAAGATTAGTTATAAATTACAAGAAAATATGTGAGTTTAACAAGTGGGAGTACTTTCTTAGTACATAATGTGTATTTAATTTATAAATAATCTGTGAGGATTAGTTATAAATATGGCTGGAGGGTTATTACAAATTGTTTCAGCTGGAAAAGAAGATATTTTTTTAACTATTAATCCTCAAATAACTTTTTTTAAAATCGTCTACCTTCGATATAGTAACTTTGCTATTGAAACTCATGAAGAAACATTTGATGGTTCTCCTAATTTTGGTGAAGAAGTTACTTGTAATCTCTCTAAAATTGGAGACTTGATTCACCAAATTTATGTTAAAATTGATTTACCTGAAGTACTTATTCAAAAAATTAATTATACCTCTAACCCTTCTATAGTAAGTTCTTTACAATTGAATAAATTAAATATATATATTAAACCATTATTCGTCCTTTGGAGAAAATTATATGCACAAGCTATAAGTACATCATCTAATTTTGCTACTGTTACTCAAGAACTTGATACTTTTATTAACTCTGATCAATTTAAAATATATAATGTTTATGATGATATATTTAGAACCGTCGCTAATACAATTTCTGATTACTATTATTTAGACTTGATTCATTGGTATCATTTTTATTTTGATGGGTTTGCAAATTCAATTTATGACCAAAATGCGACCCTTGAATATAGATCATCACTTCTTAAATTTCTTATTGACTTTAAACAATCTGTATCTGATTATAAAAGACAATTAATCAATGAAGTAGAATATCAAGAAAATATTAATAAATTAAATGAAACTATATACTATCGTTTTGCTTGGATCAAAAAATTAGGTCTACGATTAATAGAACGAATAAGTTTAGAATTAGGTGGTCAAGTAGTTGATAGCTTTTCATCTGATATGTTAAATGTATGGTATGAATTATCCCTTAATATTAACCATAAAGATACCTATTATAAGATGATTGGTAATGTTAATTCATTAACAAACTATAATTCAGATAAAAAACCAGCTTATTCAATGTATATACCCATACCTTTTTGGTTTTGTCGTTTTCACGGGGTTGCACTTCCCTGTATAGCTTTAAGATATCATGATATTCAAATTAGTGTTAAATTTAGAGACTTAAATGATTGTATCTTTTTTGAACCAATAGAAGATGCAAGATCTGATGATATAAATTTAGGAGATTATGTAAGATTTACAAATGCAAGTTTATTAATTGATTATGTTTATTTAGGACAAGATGAAAGAGAAAAATTTGGAAATAGTCGCTTAGAATATCTTATTGAACAACATAAATATATTCAATATACTGATATTCAAATACCTAAATTTAACTGCGATTTATACTTTTATAACTCGGTTAAAGAACTATTTTGGACTGTTCAATCAAAATCTGCTATTCAAATCTTTAAACAGTGGGATGTATATAATGATGTTAATATGTCAAAAATAACTAATGTTTCTAATATTGGAGATAATCTATTATCTATTCAAGTATCTATATATGGTTTGAAAATTGGTGATAAAATTAGGATAACTAAAACAAAATTTTATAATGGAGATTATATAATAGATTCAATTACAGAAGATAATCAACAAACAACTTCAATTGTTATAAAAGGTAAATATGTATCTTCTATTGATAATGGCTATTTACAAGTAATTAATACATCTCAATTAGTAGATAATATGACATTAATATTAAATGGTATTAATATAAGAGATAAAATTGACCCAATGTATTTTAATACACTTCAATCATACATTTATCACTCTAATAGTATCGATGATGGAATCTATATGTATTCCTTCGCTCGAAAACCAGAAATATTACAACCATCTGGATCTACTAATTTATCTGTTATATCCTCTAAATCTGTCTTTTTTGATATAAATCCATCTTATTTTAATCGATTAAAAAATAATAATGATACCCTTATTGTAAAAATGATGTCTAAAAGTTATAATATTTTAAGTATAAAAAATGGGATGGCATCACTCGAATTCAGCATTTGATATACTTTCTTTTTCTTTATGTTTTATTAGAAACTTAAAGAATAAATAATTTATTAGGTTACATTAATATGACTGGAGGTATTTTACAGTTAGAAACTTATGGTATAGAAGATAAACCATTAATAGGAAATCCAGAAGTTACTCTTTTCAAAAAAGTTTATAAAAAACATAGTTTATTTGCTCTACAAGATATTGATATCAAATTAAAAGGACAATCTAGTTTTGGTAATACATGTGAAGCTAATATTCCTAATAATGGTGACCTGTTAAATGAATTATCTGTATCTATTGATTTACCATCAGTTAATGTTTACTATCCAAATTCTATACAACATGAAGTTGATTCTATTATAACACAACAAGCTAATGATTTAAATTTGGGTTATTCAGAATATAGATATATTAAAGAACGATTAAATGAAATTAATGATATTGTTAATAATGAAGTTAATGAATATCCTCAAGCAGTTCACCATGTTATGGTAGCAAAAACATATCCTTGGTTAAATGGTAATCATAATCTTATAGATGAAGGTCGTCTTAAGGAATATTTTGATTCATTTTTTAGTTCTTATAATAATGGTTCAGATAATGAATACCGTGATCAAATTTTTGAGATGAAATACAATCAGGATACTATTGATGATATTTATAAAGAAACTATTAAACAGTTCTATTATCCTACTAATTTTCAGTATCTTATCCATGAATTTCAATTAGTTAATAGAGATAAAACAATATCAAGTTCTAGTATTTTTTATCAACAATTCTTAACCAAATTAAGAGATTATATTATTCAATCCCCTGAATTTAAACTTGTAAAGTATATTGAAGATCGTAACACTCGTGATATTAACTTCTTTGATATATCTTATAATGAAAGCATTATTGTCGATATTAATTTAAAAACTAATACTAATGTTGAATTAGAACCATTATTATTCTGTTATGGATTTGATGGATTAAATTATACATTAAAATCTGTTTTACATCAGACGAATAATGAGTACTTTCAAGATGGATTCATTATTAAAGCTGAGGTATTACCTCTAAATTATTCATTTATAGAATCAGAATTAACTAATAATAATGGTAACTTAAAAAATATATATTTTATTGGTTCGAGAAAAGATGTTATAAACTCATTAGATTTACAACAAATTATTAGCATAACTACTACATCTACACAATGGATAGTTACTATTACAGAACCTCTACGTGATATATCAAAAAATGCATTAGTATATTTATATGCAAGTACTTCTCCTGAAGAACAAGATTTGATGACTTTAGAAGGCTTATATGCAACAGATAAAAATCAAATAAAGTATGTTTTGGATTCAAGTAATAATTACTATCAAGTTCAAAATAATATCATCCAAATAACAGATAATAAAGACTTGAATAAATTTATACCTGTTATTTATGACAATAATAATACACTCAATTTAGTATATAATAGCAAGTACTATATTGATCAAAGTGGTAATATATCTCCTATTACTTTTACTACTGAAACAAATAATATTGCTTTTGTTGTTGATTTATTTAGAAATAATGGCCAAAATATAACTATTAATTCTGTAAATGATATTAGCAATAATTTAATTCCTATTTTTGAAACTGATACTAAACCTAAATATATATATCGTGGTAAGTACTTCAATTATCTAAATATTTTCTATAAGAATTATCAAGAACAAAAATTAGAATACCCAATAGATGGATTTCCCTATCAAACACCCTTTTCTATTTTATATGTTCAAGACATTTCCAATAATAAACTTTATCTTAATAAACTTGAATCTATACCTATATCTGAAAATGACTACGTTTATATATCTAGTAATATAGATATTGTTAATACAACAACAAATACAACAGATTTTACTATTATTGGTAAAACTATTAATAATAACTTTGATGCTTCATCTAATCTTATATTAAATAATCAAAATGTTACTAATAATGGTCTTTTTCAATTCTATTGGACAAATAATTATAATCTAATAGATCCGAAGGGATTAGCAACTTATGTTTCCAAACAACGATGGAGTGATAATACTATTATGTATACTATTGAAAGTACTACATTAAATAATCAACGTTTTCTTCCTCTATCAAATATAAAACTATTGGATATTAATTATGATGTATATAACAATTATAATTTTATATTACAACAACTTCAAAATAGTACTTTAACTATATCTGAACAAATTAATTTAATTATTAATGAAAGTGGTAAGGTTTCTTTAGATAATATTAACTATCTAAAACGATTATTCCAAAGTATATTTAATCAAGATTTGTATGTATCAATTTATGTAAAAACAGATAAAAATACAGATATTATTCTACAAACATTTTTTGGATCAACTCATCAAACACAATTAACAAATAGTATTTTTGGAACAACTATTAATCAATACAATCTTATGGAATCTAAATTAGAAACTGCATACAAACTTTTTATTGATAAAATTGATTTGGAATTTGTTAAAACTATTAAAGAAATTCAATATAATAAAACCTCTGTATTATCAGAATTAAGTAGTGAATTATGCTTTGTAATTACAATATTTGATATTTCATTAAACGATGCTACTAATGTAAACATTTCATTTACATCTAATGATAGTATTCAAGAATATCAACAATGGGATATGTATAATTATGATATTAGCAATACAATTGTTATTAATAATATGATAGTAATTAATAATACTTTATTAGTTACAAATTATAGTGATTTAAGAAAATTAATGTTGATTGATAATTTAACTTCAGGACAATTAAAAGTAAATGATATTGTAGTCACTAGATGGTCAATATCATATGGAATTGAATATGTTAGAAATACATTACCAATGATATCAAAACAAATGAATGAACATTATATTTTAAATGATATTTTACCAAAGTTTTATAAGTATCTAATGACCAAAATAACAAATAAAATTACTGATTCACCACTCAAAAAATATGTAACAACTCATTTGATTGACAATTTATGGCATATGATTATGGATATAAAACAAAATGTAGATTATGGTTTTAAAAATATTGATAGTGATACTTTATATCCTAATATTTATGCTATAACCAATTCAGTAGTATGTTTTGATGGTATTATTATTAAGAATATGATGACATATATATTTGATAAATATATTATTGATTATATCCGTCCTAATATCATATCTCAATTGAAAGATACATCTTATAATGGAACCTATTTTTATAATGCAAATGATAATCCAATATATAAAGCAAATGTTAAGGATATAGAATTAAGTAATCTGAATACTATTGAACTTATTAAATGGTTTGTTTATGTTCTTAACGGAGATTTAATTGTTTTTAAAACATTGACATATAAAAACCTATTAGAAACAATCAATCCAAGTAATAATTTATATATATTAATTACAAACATATTTGAGACAATATTCAGTATTTTACGTAATGAAACAATATCAATAGACAATATCAAATATACTCTTTTAACAGAAAATTCATCACTATTTTTTGGTAGTATTAAAAATTTAACAATTATTCCTATTGAGGATGTATTATCATATTTGGATATATATTTAATGGAAGTATCGAATGAATATACATACAATTATATAATTGATTACTTTACAATTTATAAGACTGAATATTTATCATTTTTCAGTAATTTCTTCAATAGTATAAATGATATTGGTTTAACAAGTTATAATATATTTAGAAATTTAGAAAGAATTGCATCATTTGAAATAAAAGATTATATTAAACAATTAGAATATCCAAGATTAGTCCCATCATATCAGCCAAGTATGGAATACTTATTATTAGGAGATATTGATACATCAAATAATAGAAACTACTTTTTTGGTTATAATCTTAAATCTTATAGCAAATTAATTGATTATATTGATAATTTTTTCATTGATAATGTCTTTCAATATACAAATAAATATTTTTCTTATAAATCTTTACTTCGTCTAGAAAATAAGAATGATACTGATATTATCAAACAATGGCAACAAGATATGTATTCTATGAATAGTATTACATCAAGTTTTGAATATAAAATGGCTTTGGAATGGGAAATATTTAGCTCATTTAATATACCATTATTTGGAACTATGAAGAAAGGAAATGATGATATAATATATATTTATGATGCTAGTAATAATATTGCATATAGATATGTATCAAGTGTAATTAAAAATGAAAGTAATTCTTACGAATTAGTAATAGATAATAAATACTTTTATAATTATACATTTGAAGGAATTAGATATCCAAGTTATAATTACAATCCAGTGACTGGTTCAAATAGAGTATTAAAATATGTTTATGATGCAAGTAATAACCTAATTGATCAAATCGCAATTGATACATCTGAAAATGCTTTTATATTAAGTGGTTCATTATGGTCAGTAATAGTAGATGGACAACGATACTTTAATATTAATGATACTTATTATGAATTAACAATAGGATATACATTTGATGCTAGTGGTAATATATTAAGTCCTCAAACATATATTGATATAAGTGGAAATACTAAAAATTTCATAGAATTATTATATCAAAGAACTGAAGATGGTGTAAATAAAATTTATAAACGTAATAATATTGAATATATATGGATTCAAAAAGACTACCTAATTTACAATTTAACTGATAAAAATAATGGTATTACAACTATTAGTTATTCAACAGTACCACTAGGAAAGTTAGGTAAAATTGGTTATAAACGTATTGAAAACTATTATAATGATAATGACATTATATACACATTACATAATACACCAAATAATCCAGAATATAGACCAATAACTATTGTTAATAACAAATTTACTAATATTTACTATCAAATGATTGGAAATACAAACTATACATATGAGGATAACTATGAAATTATTTTGAATGGTGTGTATAATGAAACTAATGAATTAGTATTTAATATAGAAGGAAATACATTAATTGACTTGGATGGTAATATAAAATTTGTATACTATCCAAATTCTACAAATACACTATTCAAAATAAAAGAAAAAGTATATGATATTGTAAATAATCAATTTATTGGAGAAGGAGTGTATAAGAACATGTATTATAACAAGATGGTTTTTATAGATACCACATTTCGACAGATAGTACAACAATATGGTTTAATACCAGATACAAATTGGATAACATTTAATAACATACCTACAAATGTAAGAGAACAATACAGTCCTATTGAAGTTTCAGGATTTGTAGTTGATAACAGTTTGAATTTTGTTAAAGAAATTATTAATGAAGTATTTAATCAAGATGGCTTACAAACAACAAGTAATTTGAATTGGAATTTAGTTGATTTATTAGATAATATTGAATACAATATTCCAATATTAATAAATATGTATATTAAATCTGGTCTGTTTCCACCTGACCAAAATTGGAAACAATATATGTATGTATCCATGTGGAATAATATGATAAAAAATGGTGTTGTTAATTATGGTCAATATTTTAAAAATAGAGATGATAATACTGTTAATCAAATTATTAATGAATATGAAAAATATAATGTTTCAGTATTACCAGAAGATAGAATCTTTACATGGAATGAAACTAAACAACGAATTGAAACTAATTACAATAATTTTGGTGACGATGATATTGTTGCCTTTATCCCAAATATTTCAGATTACTATATTTATACATCTACAGATGTAACATCAGTTAATAATACTATATTATCAACATCAAATAGTATGGAAGAAAAAATGGTTCAATTAGTAGCATTATATAAGAATATGTATGATAATTCATCCAATGATTTATCCTATAATTTATCCTATGAATCAAGATTTTTATATGCAGAATTAAATGTTCTTAACACTATTGAAGTTGCTAAGAAAAAAGAATATCAAAATAATTTGAATACACGTGTACCAATAGATATCCGTAATGATACTTATAATTTTAGTGGTATAATTTATCCTATGAATGGATTTGGTCGATATTATGAAAATACATATTATTACTACAATAAATGGATTAACAAATACAATTTATATAATATTAATTATAAAGTTGATATATCATTAAATGATACACCTAAATGGTTTGGAGAAAAAAATGGTGAGAATAAATGGAATACATTAATTAATGGAACACAAGTAATTGATAATTTTGGTTTTTCACTAAATTATATTAATTATGGAGATTATGCTATTAATGGTTATTCAACTTCAACTAATTATATAGTATATTTTACTCAATTAGGTAATACAAGTCCCACACCTACAGATCCAAAAATAGTTATTAATACTGGTTCCAATTATATAAATACTTATATTTTATATAAAAGAGGAATTGAAAATGATAGAGATTATATAACTATCAGATTTGAGGATTTTGGTAATAATGATACTAATGATATTACTATAAATAATGAATTAGCTGAATTTGGTATATATAAAAAACTTATTGAAGTAACCATATTTGCCTCCTACTTTCCTACAAAAATAAGAGTTGTAACTAATATTAAAACAGGAGTTGAAATAACAATAACTTCACCTACACAGTTCTTTGGTGATAGAATAATAAATACATCAATAACACCATTAACTATGTTAGAAGTTATATTTGAGTGGTCAGATAGTATAATTACATTTAATACACCAATATGGCAAGGTTTGGATGATAATTCTGAAAGATGGAAAACTGTAGATCAATATGATTCAAGATATAATCAATATTATAATAATGAGAAGTTTTTTATAGGGGATATTGGATTTGATTTTATTTTACCATACATAGGAAAGAATATTAGAAACAGTATTTACATCACTTCTAATAACAGTATTATATTTGAAGATAGGCTTATATCAAATTTTAGTACAATTAATGGTTTACTAACTACACCAGGTATATATATAGGAGGTAATGACTATGTAGCTGTACAAGTATTAAAAAAAAATGTGTATGTGAATGGTGTTAAGGGAGTTGTAATACGTTTTGAAGGTGATACTTTTACTAGTTATCTATTTTGGGAAATTACATTTTATGAAAATAATAATATTAATATTGTCAATGGTAACAATCCTGGTATAGTATATGGATTTTCAGATGGACAGGGAAAAATGTTAATTAAATACGATCAATTTAACAATAAAGAATTAAAAATACAAATTACTCCTCAATATAAATGGGATGGTGAAATCTTTTATTATATGAATGGAAGTGAAAAAATACCTGTTAATTATGATGTTCCCGATTCAATGTTATACATTAAAAATGGTCATTTAGGAAGATATACAGATTTACCATTTGGATTTGTATATAATCCATCAACACATAAGATTATATATGATGCAACTTTTGGTTATGATAGAATGGTAATGTCTATGTTATACTTCAAATGGAACAAGTATTTAGAACAAATATATATGCCACTTTTAGTCAATCGTAATTTGGATATTAATACAACTAATATTCAATTATATAATAATACTTTTAATACATCTAATATTTTACTAACTCCAATTCTAATAATTACTGAAAATTTTAATGAACTTGTACCTTATTTTCTATCATTAATAGAAAACTCCCAAATTTTTTCCAAAGAAGCCTTTTATGCTATTAAAAAATATATGAATTCTGAATCAGGTAAATATTTATACATTATTATTAACGATACTAATAATTTAATTTTAGTTAATAACTATATTATTCTTAAAAAAAATGGATATTCATTTGGTCCACTATTTATAGAACTAGCTTATAATATTGATATTAAACTAAAACTTTTAAAAATATTAAAAGATCCAGTATTTAATTTTGATCCACAAGCTAACTATATTTTAGAAGGACCATTTGATGATAAAGTTATTAAAAATGTAAATAAAGATACATTTGAAGTACCAATAGTTAGTATTATACAAAACTTATTAGGTTACTATGATAGATTCAATAATAATGATCTATATGATCCATTATATATTACTATTGCAATGTTAGGTATTAGTCCTTTAATTGATTTTATAGATAGATTTAAAAACTTTTCAAACTTTGCTCTTCCTCAATTATTAAGTTTAAATGCAATTTTAGACAATCCAGATTTATTAGAAATAGTAACTACAAATCCAAATGTATTGATAAATATGATTAGTTTAATATATTTACTAACGGAAAATAAACTAAGTGCTATCAATTTAGAAACATTAAATCTTGTTATTTTATTTATTATAGCAAGGGAATTATTCCTAACAGCCAAATTAGCAGGTGTAGCACCAAATGGAATAATAACAACATTATTTTTCCCTAATATTTATACTGTTGTATTCAATAATCAGGCTTTACTATCATATATATTCAATAATAATTTGATAGATGTAATTGATATTTTAACACCTTATCCTGGTTTATTAACATATTTATTAGATCCAAGTAAAAATCTATTAGACATAAATGTGTTGATAATGTTCATATCACAGTATCCAAAGGTATTACAATATTTTATTGAAACAATTGTAGGCTTTAATACCATTATATATGCCTACCCAGGTATTGGTCAATATATAATTGATCCAAATAACAATTTTTCTATTTTTACTGTTCAATCTACCCAAATTTTACTCCATCCTCCTACATCTATAACTAACTACACTTATACAATTACAGGTCAATTATATGGAAATGGTACTTATGATATTTCTGCAAGTTCTATAGTATTGACTAGACGAGCATGGTATGCTTTTAATCAATCAAATGAATTAGATGATCATTGGCAAACTAATGGTGGATATGAATATTTTACAGGTAATTTCTCAAGAACTACTTCTACATTTGCTAGTAATACTATATTATCAGGTGAATGGTTACAAATTAAACTACCTATACCAATTGTTTTAAGCTCCTATGTTATTGTACCAAGACAGGATACATATAATGCACCTCGTAGAAGTCCACGAACATGGACTTTGGTAGGTTCAAATAATGGATTAACATGGACAATTATAAATAATCAAAGTGATATTTATTGGACTACAACTGATGGTAAAACTTTTGATACATCATATAATAATATACCCTATTCATATTATCGAATAATTATTAATAAAGTTGGTAATGCTTCTTTGGGTGATGCAGAAAGTTGTGCTATTCAAGATATGTATTTTAATGGATTTTATCCAATTTTAATACCATTCAACATTAATGATTATCAAAATGTTCCATTGGAACAAATATTGGCTCAATTAATTATACCAGATTTTACACCTATATTAAATCAATTATTAATAGATATTGCAGATGGTGATATTAGTAATAATTATGGTGTTCCTATATCGTCACCATTAGATTTATTAGTTAATACTACATTAGATACAGTAGTAAGTACTTTAATAAATCATATATCTAGTGGATACATTACACTTCAAGATTTGGATTTACCAGGATTTGGAGAATTATTTGCACAATTAAATATACCACAATTAATTCAACAACTAACAATTGATATATCTAATGGGTCACTCAATACTAACTATGGTATTGATATAACATCACCATTCCAATTATTTGGAACTTTTGATATTGTTACTATATTTGGAACTATCTTTAATGATGTATCAAGTAACGAGTTGATGATTCAATTAGGATTGGATACTTTGTTAACTGATTTAGATCCATCTCAAAATCTATTAAATAGAATGCGAACCAATACTTATTTGATTAAATATATTTTAGATCCAACTAATAATATTATAGAATTTACAGAGGTTGTTGATTTGTTTGTAAATGCATTATTGGCAGATACAACAGGAATGTTGTTTGGACTAATTGTCCCTGCAGTGGATTTTGAAAGATTAAAAGCAGAAAATAAACCCGTCCTTTTATCTCTATTTAATGTTACTGCATTAGTCAATACCTACTTTGAATATATTTTCCCTTATTTACCTGATATTATAGATGCATCAACACCAGAACAATTAGCAGATTATACAAATTTGACAGGTATTGCAAATTACATTGACAAAAATCCAACTATTATTTTATCACTATTAAATCCTCAAGTAATTTTATCATTCTTAAATGATAGTAGTGGTAATAATACTAGTTACCTATCTCAATTAGTTAATACAGAAAAACTAGTAACAAGTATAATAGATAATCCTGATTTATTACAACAATTTACAGATATTCAAACTTTATTTAGTTTCCTTTTGGTTGAACCAATTTATAATTTAGTAAGAGAATATCCAGTAGTACCATTAACCGCACAATTAAGTATTGTTAGTGGTCAAGAATATGGTAATGGTATTTATAAAATATCTGGTAGTTATGAACATGAATGGATTATAGACCCATTTGATAAGATTTTATCATTATATAACTTCTGGAATTCAAATTATGAATATAAAAGTAATACTGGAGAATATATTGGATCAGCATCAACAAATGTATCTAATACAATTATATTAGGTGCGTGGATACAGCTTGAATTACCTAATCCTATTTTATTAACTTCATACTCAATTACCTCATTATATCTCCCTAGGAGAACTGCACCAAGTTCATGGATTCTAGTCGGTTCTAATAATAATTATGATTGGAATATCTTAGATAGTCAAAATAATATTAATGTTTATAATGGATTAGATAGCTCTTTTAATGTTATTAGTGAATTTATATATAAATATTTCCGTTTAATAATAACAAAAATTGGATCTGATCTTTCTATTTATAATCCAAATACAGCAACTATTACAAGTATAGCAGAAATAAAATTTTATGGTAAAGAATTATTATCTCAAACATTACCATATCCAGTAGTACCATTAACCTCACCATCAACAGTTATAACTGGTCAAGAATATGGTAATGGTACCTATAATATATCAGGTAGTTATATCTATGATAATTACATTGTAAATACATTTGATAATATTTTATTAGAAAATAACTATTGGTATTCTGAATTTACATATCAAACTAATACCGGGGTATATATAGGACTAGTATCAACACAAGTTGGAAATCAAACTATATTAGGTGAATGGGTACAACTTGAATTACCATATCCTATCAAACTAACTTCATACTTTATTTCAGCTCTTTTTTTTCCTAATAGTACAGCACCAAATTCATGGACTCTAGTAGGTTCTAATAATGGTACTGATTGGACTACTATAGATACACAATATAATATCAGTTTATCAATATTAAATAGTTCTTTTTATACTGGAAATAATAATTATATATTCAAATATTTCCGTTTGATAGTAACAAAAGTAGGCTCTGATAATTATAATAATATTATTAATAGAATAGTAGCAACTATAACAGAAATAAAGTTTTATAGTAATACAGATTTAAATCCTCTAATATTCGAAGTATTAAATATAAATTCATTGTCCAATTTTATAGCACCTAGTATATTGATAAACTTATTAAATTATGATAGACTTCGAGAAGATATTTATGATAACTATCCAAGTGAAATGATTAATGGTGGAACAATTAATGATCCTGAAGCCAATATTAAACAAACTATTGGACTTATGATAGCTACTAATCCTATAATAAACATTTATTTATTAAGATTTATTAACTCTAGTAAATTAATATCATTTATTGATAGTAATCCGATTAATATCAGTGATTTTATTAATATCCAAAAACTTGTCGAATTAGTTAATAATGGTACGATCCCATTCAATATACTTATTAACCCAAATATACTATTGTCAAATCTTCAAGATAATAATAACTTATTGGCTGTGTTGATTGATTTAAATAAGTTAAAAGAAAGTATTTTGACTGATGCATCAGGTACTCTATTAAACTTATTTGATAAGAGTCTCTTAAAAGAATTTATTAAACAATTATCCTTGGAAGATATTGCTGGAGTTGTTAATGTAGAAGCATTCTTAGATATATCAAATAATAATACATGGTTAGACAATTTTAATGTCAATCAGGTTGCAAGTGATTTGAAGGATGTACTGGCTGGTATTATAAATTTTGAAGTATTTAACCAATATAGATTGTTATTATTCCAATATATTAATTTGAATGAGATACTAAAGATACCTGAAATTGTTAATATTATTATAAGTGATTCAGCATTTGTGTTAAAGACATTATTTTCAGCCTTTCCCCTAATTCTACAAGATATTCAGATTGATTTAAATCTAATTTATAGTTTAATTAGTCTAACGGATATTACATCATTATTTAATCTATTAAGTTCACCTGATATATTACTAGCTTTAAGTGATGATATATTAAAAACGTTATTTGCGGGTATAAACTTATTACCCATTATAATAAATAATCAGGAAATCTTCGCAGGTATTATATTATCAGGTGCTTTAGGTGGTTCAGAAAATATAATAAATATTGCGAGTTTACTTGATGAAACAAAGCTTGTAACTGCCTTCTTGAATCCAGGTCCAGTAGATATTTTGAATGATTTCTCAGGTTTTTATACAAATGGAATTATTTTGGCTATAGAAACTGAACCAGAATTTATTAACTATTTCCTTAAACAATTTGTTAATCTTAATAGTCCATTAATTTTAAAACTAGGTTTAAATATTTTGAATATAAATTCGGATCCTGCATTTTTATATATAATGTACAACTTACTCAAAAAATATATAGATATAGAAAACTTGATAGCAAATGATATTGGTATTATATATGACTTAGTTAGACCATCTGAATTAGAATCTTTTATTAATATATTGAATATAAATGCATTATTCCAAGACTTTGGGGTAGTTCTTACCAACTTAACATTTCAACAGTTTGTACAACTTTTTGGCTTTCTTTTTTCAGGAATAAATATTAATGAAGCACTAACAAATCCATCTGCATTTGCATATTTTTACACTATATTTGATTCAAATAAATTTTTAACACAAACAGATCCAACTTTGAATAATACAACAACAACTGACCCAGTAACTAAAATAAATGACCCTTCTTTTAACCTATTAAATTACATTAATGTAGTACAGTTATATACTGATATAGTCAATAATCCTGAAATATTATACTCGTTGATACCCTTACCGACTTTGATTTCATTAGTGACTAACAACCTGCTAACCTTTTTACAGATCCTAGGACGAAATCAAGTAATAGCTTTAATTCAAAGTGGTAACTATTTAAATGAAATTAATATAGATATGTTGTTTAATCCTACTATTTTTAATGATTTTATTGAAACAATGACTAATATCAATAATCCATATTATTATTATACTGATACCAACAATATTACAGTTCCGCGTATAAGTAAATTATTCACATATATTTATGTAAGTGAGCTAATATTTGATCCATTACTTCCACGTCAAATGAAACAAAATTTTATAAATATATTTACAGGAGATAATTCATTGGTATATGATATTAGTAATAATAGAGAGTTTATAAGAAATAGATTAGCTAGCAATCCTGAATTCATAAAAGGTTTTGTTGTGTTACTAAATTATTCAAGTATATTCAACAATAATTCAAATAATAATAAAATTAATTTTTATTTCAATTTGATCGATATTAATAAATTAGTTATTCTAATTAAAAACAATCCAAAATTTTTCCTAAAACTTTTTGATAATATTGGTGCTATTAGTTTATTTAATTTATCATCTATAGATTTTACTACACTAGCATCAAACACAGATAGTACTATTATAAATAATTTTTTTACTAACCAGGTTCTTGTAGAATACTTTGTCGATATACGAACTCATAATAATTTTAATGGACTTATAGTTTTTATAGTTGATAATACAAGCTATAATGATTTATTTGATATTTCAGATAATACATTTAATGATCTATCATCTAATCCATTATATCAAACTAATAATGATTATCAAACAATGAAAACAGTAAGAAAAATAAAAAATAGTGATTCATTTGAAATAACACGAATGTTGTCACTAACAAGTGATAATGTACCTATTAATTTTAAAACATTTTATGGTGAATCCGTAACAAATAAATTTACATTTAAAACATATACAACATTTATTACACCTAATAATTTAAGATATATAAACATATTCCTTAATCAAGAAACTGTAATTATACCATCACAAGTTTTTATGAGTTTAAGAACCTTTTCAGAAACACCATCAACACTTGTTGATGATTTGTTTAATAATGAACAAATTACAAATATATTATTTGATCCTAGTAATAATATTATATTAGATCCAGCACAAATTGAAGATGGTGTTATAGATTTGAAGTTATTTGCAACCTTCAAATACCTCTCAAGTCAAAACAATTTATTAAAAACAGATACACGACTAGATTCAAATATAATATTATTTATAAATCAAATGATTGAACAATATCCTCAAATTTTAGATGAAACTTTACAACCACTTGCATCAGATTTTATCTTTCGTTTACTATTTATGTGTTTTGTCAAAGATTTATTTGAGACAGAATCAAAATACAATGTTTTTCTATTAATTAATAAACAAATATCAATTGATAATATTCCCTTAAATTTAGATATTCGTGATTATATAACAATTAAAGACACTTCATCAAATATTTTATATGGACCTTATCCAATAACATTTATTCAAGAAAATATGTTGTTAATAAATCAAGAAAGGTTATTAAAGTTAAAGGTTGATGATGCATTCTTAAGAGATATTTTACCATATAAAGATATATTTATTGATACTGACTTTGAAGATTCACGATTTGTTATTTGTAATTATGAAACTGCATTTATTGCAGTTAATAATATAAATGAATATGAATGGCGTGACTTTTATAAACAATCTTATGAGGTTATTAAAAATAGTAATGAAATAATTCCGATATTGAATACTCTTGTTGAAAATTTTCAAGATATAGAAACTGTGCTTCCTATTAAGAATACACTAGCTAATAATATTATTTTGATTGATTTGAATCAAAATACTTTAAATGATATTTTATTGGATGTATCAAGTACAATAGTTTCAATAAATTCATCTAATAGTACATATTTAATGAATGTACTAGATAATATGGATTATATGGATACATTTTATACTAACTACAATAATATTATCAATATTAACAATAATTTATCAACTATTAATCAACTAACAAATACCAATCAAATAGCAATATTAAATGGTAACCAATTGAAAACTAATTTTAATACACTTATTCAAAATATTACTACTATTGGTCAGTATACTAGAACTGTATATCAATTAGCCAATATTTCTCCTTTAATATTAGATATATTTGATAGTTTATTTCTTGCTAAACAATCATTAAGTGCAACTCAACTAATTATATCTCAACCAGGTCTATCTTCACAAATTTCAACATCTTTAGCTGCTCCTGCTATTCGTTCTATAGTCAATATTAACTATACTGCCTCACAGCAATATTTTGATAACACTATTATTAACCCTGATATAACAAATATATCAGATATTTCACAAAATATTATTAAATTAATTCAAGCAGATTCATCATGGAATACTTTTATGTCACCTTTATTAAATCTTGGATCACAGTTAGGAAATCTTGATATATTATCAAATATAACATCTACATTCAATGATTTTATATCATCTTTTAATAACTCAATAACATCAATTATTACTGATCTTTCTAATAATATAGTTAATACATTGGATAACAGTTTGAATGTGGCCCAAGTTAATACCTTTACAAATAATACTGTTGCATATAAATCTTGGTTGGATATATCATTAAATAAATCAAATCTACAAGCTATAGTTGCCCTTGATAGATTATTAAGAAAAGATATTGATGATATTGATAATAATATTGATGACATAGTAATCATTATTAAGGAAGAGTTAGGACTTGATATAACATTAAATATAGATATATTCAGTAATCCAATTATTAAAAACTTTAAAGAATATATTACTAGTGTTGACAAAGTATCAATTAATCTTTCAAACATATTAAGTAGTGTTAATATATCAAATACTGCAACTTTTATTAGTGATATATCTAAGAATTCACAATTAAGTAGTAATTTATTAACTCTTGCAACCTTTTTTACTGGAAGTTTACCATTAATTAGTGTTATTAGCAAGTCATTTCCAAATCTTGCTACTATTATTATATCTTCTTATACATCATTCATTAATAAAATAACAGAAATACAAGATATTATAGCAAAATTTGTTGAGTTTTCTAATTGGTTAGTTGAATATCTTGCTAGTAAAAATTTAACATTAATGAAGGCTACACTAACAGATATCAGTTCGTTATTATCATTAATGATAAACTATGATATTGATTCACTTGTTCAATTATATACTACTAATAATATATTTGATTTATCTGGTTCACTTCTAATAGATTTAAGTTCAAATTTACATAGAATAAGTAATTATGCTCAAAATAATAGAACAGAAATTACAACTGTTATGAATTTAATGAGTAGTATTGAAATAATCAAAAATAATGCATCAAGTATAACTACTATTAAAAATACATTAAATAATAATAAAAATAGTTTTGATAGTTTTAAAAGTAATTTGAATATTATAAATAATACAACATTAACAATATCAAATAATACAATTCAACAGTTACCTTTTAGAAGTATAATAGGATCTATTAGTAATTATTTAAAAATAACAGAAATATGGAGTACATTTAATAGTTTATTACCAAAAATCCAAAATACATTTTTATCTTATATCCAATCCAATTTTGATAGATTATATAGTATTTTAGATATAGAGGATAAATTAAATATTATTGATAATTTAGTAACAAGTAATACATCAACATTAAATATCAATAATGTTACATCAGTTAGAAATAAATTAAATCAATGGTTATTAGAAGATGTAAATGATAATAAAATGTTCATATTATGTATTGATGATAATGATTTCATAGAAAGAAATGATTGGGTAATGTTAAAAGAAAGTATAAATGCAGTTACACCATTTTATTTAATGGTAATAGATGAGGAAAAAATAGAATATAATAATACAAATTACAAAATAGTTAAATTATCATGGTACTATAAATCAAATAATAATAATACATCTAATTTCTTTATACCCAATTATAATACTTCATATATAATGTATGGTGGAATTGGTAATTTTATGAATGATTTTAATCTAAGTAATAAAGACATATTACATACAGATACTTTTTTCAGTGTATATAATAATTATTTTGATACTAAAGAGTTAAGTTATCAAGTTAGTCAATATAAGGATTTTTTCACGGACTTTTCTAAGGATTATACTACAAAGGATTATATGGATGGTATATTAAAAGACATTATAAAAACAACACCAAATAGTAGTCATTTAATGAGAATACCGAATAGTAATAGTAATATTTTTAGAGCTAATTTTAGTGATTTCCGTTTTATTGATAATATATCCCAATTATCATCTCAAAATATTCCCAAACAAATTGATAATTTGATGAACAAGTTTAATGGTTTTGTTGATAGAAAACAAATTATATTAAATAATATAATAGAAATAATTAATAGACCTGTTATACCTAACATTAAATGGATTGATAATTTGGGTCATTTTCTTATGGATAATATTGAATTATATGTTGATGATCAACAATTAGAAAAACTATCATCTGATTGGTTACAAATTGTATCTAATTTTAATGTCCCATCTGGTCAAGAAAGAGGATATAATATTATGATTGGAAATATACCAGAATTAACAACACCACAAACCCATATAGGATCATATAAATTACATATACCACTACCATTTTACTTTCATAAGAAACCATATATGGCATTACCATTAGTTGCAATGTTTAATAGCAATATATTATTCAAAGCTAATATAAGAAAATTAACAGAATTATTAGATATACCTAAATCAGCAGTTATAAAAATGGGTGGAAAGTTAAATATTTCATTATTAGGTTCTTATGTATATTTGGATACTGTAGAGAAAAACTTATTCGGTACATCACGTCATGAGTACATGATAGAACAAGTACAATATTTAACCAAGTATGTTAACTCACAAGAAACAACTATGGATATAAGATTTTTGAATCCAGTGAAAGATATCTTTTTTATGTTACAATCTAATAATAATACATTAAATAATTATTCTATTGATACATCCAATAATTATATTAATAATTTTATGATAGAACAGAGGAATAAATATAAAATTTTGGATATTGATATATCAGATACTGCTATATTGTATAATTTGAAACCATATGAAAGAACTATATATAATAATATCAAAAATGAGGGTATCAATCCATTTGAATCAATAAGTATAAACTTTAATGGACATGACCGAGTTCACGAATTACCAACAGATTTTACAAGTATAATATATCCGTATGAGAGGTATAAAAAGACGTTCCAACCAGGATTAAATGTGTATCCTTTTTGTTTATATCCGGAGGAGGGAATGTCAACGGGTTATTGTAATTTTACATATTTGAACAATCAAAGATTAGAGTATACATTAAAACCGAATATAGAATTTGAATCAGGAACATTAAAGGTATTAGCCAGATCATATAATATATTAAGAATAGCCAGTGGAATAGGTGCTATAGGTTTTTAGATGAAAAAAAATAACTGAGGTAAAGTTAAATATGGGAGGTGGAGGATTGTTACAGTTAGTATCAGTAGGTTATCAAGATATGTTTTTAATCCATCAACCGGAAATAACTATGTGGAAGAAAGTTTATAAGCGTCATACAAATTTTGCTGTTGAAGCTATACCTCAGTTCTTTAATACTAAACCTGATTTTGGGACACGTGTAACATGTACTATCGCTAAAAATGCTGATTTAATTTCACGTATGTATCTTGTTGTTAATTTACCACCTATAGGCCGCTTTCTCAACGTTCCATTGGAAAGTGGAGAAGGTAATCAAAATATAGCTAAATGTGCGTGGGTAAAGAATATAGGATTTCAGTTAATCAAGATAATAGAGTTAGAGATAGGCGGAGTAATTGTGGACAGACATTATGCGGATTGGTTACATATATGGGCAGAGTTAACGACATCAATAGGACAAAGGCGAGGATTAGATAAGATGATAGGAAATGTATCATATTTGAATGATTTTACAAATGGAAAGGAATCATATCAATTATATGTTCCATTATTCTTTTGGTTTTGTAGATATCCTAATATGGCATTACCATTAATAGCTATGGAAAGTGCAGATGTAAAAGTAAATGTAGAATTTAATTCATTAGATAATACACTTATATTAGCACCATCTCATTTTATTGAAATTGATGATGATGTGGTTTTATATAAGATGGGTGATATTATTAAACAAACTGTTAAAAATGTAACTACATATGGTAAATTTATATTTTACGATGTATTAACAAAGAGATTATATTATAATAGAATCACACCTGAGTCATTCATATTAGGTACTAATATAAGTAATCAAAATAATATTATAACTATACCGACAGGAAGTGAGAGATTATATTTAGATAAGAACAAATATTTCACACATTTATTAAATCTATCATTAGGAAATACATATTTATTGGTTGATTATGTATATTTAGATATACCAGAGAGGTTAAAATTTTTACAAAGTAATCATGAGTATTTGATAGATGTATTACAATTTGATAATGATAAACAGTTATTTCATATGAATAATAAGATAAAGGTTGGATATAATAATCTTTCCAAGACGTTAATATTTAGAGGACAATATGATTATTATAGTAGTGGATACATGAAAGATAAATTTAATTATGAGAATGAAAGTGGTGAAAGTTTAATACGAAGAGCCAGAATATTGTTTAATGGTCAGGAACGTGTAAGAGATAAGACGACTGAGTATTATGAATGGATCCAACCCTATCAAACTCATACTCATCCACCACCAAAAGGAGTATGTATATATTCTTTTGCATTAACTCCTGAAACACATCAACCAACAGGTGCAGTTAATTTAAGTATGATAAATGACATAGTATTAGATGTAACAGTAGATAAAGGTGTATCCTATCAACGACCAATTAAATTACGTATTTATTCAGTAACATTGAATGTATTACGAATTATTAATGGAGTTGTTAGTATTGCATTTTAATAAAATTGTATTTTAATAAACTAGTTATTAGTATTGCATTTAAAAAAAGCAAGTTATTTATATAATCTGATTATTGTAATTAATATAATAATCAGTTAGGAAAAATATTAAATATTTAGAGAGGGACCCAACGAGGTCTAGGGGCGTTGTTGCCTTTGGATACTAAACTATCGGCAGTTACCTCAGAAGCTTTTGGTGTAAATTTGCCAAAAATAATGTAGGCGTTGCTAAAGGCACCAGCCACCTTACCAATAGATACATGCATTTTTTCGTATGCCTTGGTGAACTCGGCAAGGAAATCGTTAATTGGTTTACCATTTGCGTCAATGAGAGGTGTACCATTATCAGTTTTTAGACCATCACGAACAGCAACCACTTGTTTAGCTAATTCATCTAAATTTTTTGAATCTGATAATGATTTAATTACAGATGTAATTATAGTTTCGGATGTTTTGATATTATTAATCTCATCAGTAATAGCTTTCATGGTATTTGACGCTAGTGTCTTACCCGAAGCTGTAAGAATTTCAATTAGTTTTGTAAATTGAGCTTGTAGCTTTTCACTGGCTTTGGCATCGAGACCGCCACCCTTCAACATGTAGGCAAACGGACCGTAGGGAGTCAAAAAACGGCTTTCGCTTAAGCGACCTTCAGCAACAGCCTTCATTATTTCTTCAAAATTATCAGCGGTAGAAACTTGACCAGCCTTGGTATTAAGTTCTTTAGGTACATTGGAAGCATTTAGAGCTGTAACAATATTTTTCAAGAAATAATAAACATTTTGTAAATTTGTTACATTCTTGAAAATAGTAGATTGTGTCTTAATCCAAGAATCAACATCTTGTAATTTACCAGTATTAGCATCACGTTTCCAGTTTAGTTTTTGTAAAAAGGCATAAGCTTGAATGAGTTTGGTTGTATCTTTTTCAGATTCAGAGAAATTTAAAGTACTCATATCATCTTTAATATTTTCTTTACATTGATCATCAAAAGAATCTATTGCACATTGAGCCATGATGGCTGCACATGGTGCTTTTCCACCAAAAGCATCGCATATTTCCTTGAAATCTTTGGCTGATTTGGCAGTGTAAATTGTGTCTACTTCAGTATTGGTAGCATCAAAGAAACGAACAATTTTACCATCAATCTGCATACGGATATTACCTACAATACGAGGGTTTTTTGTAACATTTAAAACTCTAACAAGCTGTTCAATTGAATTAAATTCAAATGTTTTACCAAATATGTTTACATAAAATATTAATATTCCACCACCAATATTTGATGGTGCTGGTAGTGCTAGTATTTGATTTGGTGCTGGTGCTGGTAGTGCTAATGGTTGTTTTGATGCTGGTAGTGCTAATGGTTGTTTTGATGCTGGTAGTGCTAATGGTTGTTTTGATGCTGGTAGTGCTAATGGTTGTTTTGATGCTAGTATTTCTGTTGGTATCATAACAATTTTTGATGGTTCAGTTTTATCAATTAAAATAAAAATGTTTTGAATTGTTGTTAAATCACCTGCTGGTAAAGTTACACCTTTAGCCCGGGCATAAGCTTCAATAATAGCTTGAAGAGCTGAAGGACGAGTGGATGAGCTCATTTATCAATATACTAAAGTAGTAGATAATATTTTTTTAATTATATATTTTAAATCTATATATTTCATCCATATAAAGACATAACGAAAGAATATAATATTCCAAATCATGGATACCGATTGGCGTGATGATGTTATTGATAATATTCAGTCCTTAAGTACAGTAAACTTGTATGAGCTTCTTGAAATTGAAAAAACTGATGATAGTACACTTATTAAAAAACAATATCGTAAATTAGCTCTAAAGTATCATCCTGATAAAGCTACTAATGATAGTGACAAATTTGAATTAATTAACCTTGCATATCATATTCTAAGTGATGAAGAACTAAGAAGCAAATATAATGATA
>Ga0208974_1000208_pt1 | contig 25749 bp, 19 predicted proteins | sample GreLakmeER15MSRF_FD_187699 | JGI IMG/M metagenome (GOLD analysis project Ga0208974, IMG submission 187699) | Freshwater lentic microbial communities from great Laurentian Lakes, MI, USA - Great Lakes metaG ER15MSRF (SPAdes) | ecosystem: Environmental > Aquatic > Freshwater > Lake | place: Great... | reverse complement strand
GTATATTAAATACATCTCCTTGTTTTCCAGATTGTTTAGCCATAAAGTTAGCAAGTTCTTGTGCTCCTGCCAATGATTTAGCCCAAAAAGATGGTTGTAATTTAGAACCATATTTAGAATTAGCTATCATATCATAACTTACATTTCCTTTATCTGCCATTTTTTCAACTATCTCAACATGATTTTTTGGATTAATTCCATGATCCTTAGCATATTGATTAATTACAGAACTATTTCTATTATACTCCCAATTTTTATTAAAATTATTTTCAACATTTTCTGGAAAATTATCTTGACTAAGTCCAGACATTTTATTTAAACCTTTATTCTTTTTAAGATAATCAGCTTTCTTTTGATATACATAAGCATCTCTAGGATTAGCTTCTTCATATGCAACCATATATTTTGAATATTGATTAATAGGTACTTCTTCTATACGTTGTACTCTTTCTGTTTGACCCATTATACTTACACATTCTCCTGTTACAGGATCTTCTTGAAATCCTTGAGGACAAGGTTCTCCCCCTTCTGCAAACTTACCTTTATATCCTTTTTTCCAAGAATTCACTAATCCTGATTTAATAGATTCTCCTACTCCAGGAGATCCTAGCATTTCAAATCCAGAAAATCCTAGATCAAGTCCTGTATCTAAATTAGGATTTGCTATAAACTTAGATAAATTTTCTGGTGCCGTATATGCACCTTCTAAACCAAAACCAAGATTTACTAAATTAGCAGGAGTTAATGTACCAGCTGTAGCTGAAGTTATTGTTTTACCTAAAGGAATAGCTGTATTATATGCTTGTTTAGTAGCTTGTACAACTGGTGAAGTACCAACTTTACTTGCTAAAGTTTGGACACCTTTAATTAATCCTGAAGGACCAATACCTGTAGGCATTAAATAAGAATTAAGACCAGAAGATGATCCCTCAAGAAGTTTATCTCTTTCTTCAAATTTTGGATTATCATTCCACATTTTACTAAGAAAATTAGAATTATCATATTCTTTTTGTCTTTTAGTTTTATCTGCTTTAATTTCTTTTCTTTGTGTATCTGTTAAATATTTACCATCAAGACCTAATGTTTTAGGATTATACTTTGCATTTTTATTAAGTTCAGCTGATCTTGCTTCTACATTTTTACTTAAAGGTACATATTTACCATTATACTCAACAAGCCAAGTACCATCATTTTTTTTAATATATTTTTTATCACCATAGGAATAATAAGAACTTCCACCTTCTTGAAGCTTATGTAGTCCACCATATTGTTTTTTATTTAATTTATATTGCATCAAATTCATAATTTGATTTTGGTAATTTTTTAAATTTTCATAATCATCATATTCTTGACTATATGCTTCTTGAGCTTTTTTATCAGCTACAGAAGAATTTCCTTTAAAAGCAATTTGTCTACCTTCTCTTTTAGCATTTTCTATTTCTCCAGGAATATAGTTTCCTTCCTCATCTTCATAGCCTTCCATGTAGTTTTTTATATCTTCTACTTTTTTGCTAGCTTTTTTATAAAAACCTCCTGTATTTGGTTGACGTTTATTAAGTCCTGATTTTGTAGTATACCTATTATATTTATCATATCCAATCCTATTTTCAGGATAACTAGGAGAATATTCAGGAGCTAGAAGTTGTTCTGATTGCCCTATTATATCACCAGTATTTGTATCAATAAGCTCAGGTTCCTTAATAGGCATAGGAATAAACTCTTCTTCTTTTATTGGCTCTTCATAAACATTATGTATTACTGGTTTTTTAAATATAGGAAAAGCATACCCATCATCATTTCTTTCTAAACCAACTGGTTTTATTTTTAAATTAGATTTTGGACCTATATATTTATGATTTATAGTAGTACCTGGTTCATAATTATCTGTATGCCATTTTTTTTCTTGTCTATCTCTTTCTTTAAAATAGGCATCCCGTGCTTTATCTTGTGCTGTTGGACTTAAGCCAGGAGTAACAATTCTGGACTGAAATGCATTTACTTTATTAAAATCACTTTTAGCATTATTATAAAAATTTGAACTATCTGACTCAGCTGCAAATGCTTTATCATATATGTCTTTATCAGTATGATATACTATTCTTGTATTTTTAGGAATTTTTACACACTTAGTTCCATTCCAGTATTCTCCACTTTCACATTTATTTTTTTCACCACCTTTTTTATTTTGATTTAAAAAACCTGGAGATACATCTTTATAATTCTCTGCAAAATAATTAGCATCTTCATCAGAATCAAATCTTATGGCTTCATTAGATTCTGGACCATAGTCTCCAAGTTGTAATACACCATTCTCATCTTGTATTTGTGGTACAGCATAGTTATCCATGCTTGCCATATAATGTGTACCAGTATCACCATTATCAAATTGGTAAGGAGTATCTGGAAGGTTGATCATTCTTTTAGCAGCAGGGTTTCCAAACTCATTAGCATATGCTAGTCTAGCTTTCATCATACCAGTCATTGCATCTTTGTTACCACCATCTTGTTTTTTAGGAAACATAGATTTACCATCTTTTTCAAATTGTTCTTCACGGACTCTTGCTTCTCCCTCTAATGTATTTGGATCTTGATACATTAAAGCATTTGCACCTGGAAAACCTTCTGTAAATTCTTGTAATTTATTTCTTGGTATAAATTGTAAATTAGGATCAGCTTTGATCATTGCATCTGTTTGTGCTTCTAATTCAGTATTTCTTCTGTCATAGTAATTACCTATTGCTTGATCTGATGCTACAGTATTATTAGGTCTTTGACTTAAAAAACCAACAGTATTCATACCACCAGCTAAGTTTTGTAAGTGATGATAATCTTCATGCTCTTTCCACCAGTCATTATTTTCTATTGAATCTGGTCTTGTATCTCTCCTTATTTCACCTGTTGCTGCATTGTATCCTGTATTCTCATCAGTTTCAATTACTTCTGGTTCTTGCCATTCTACACATTGACCATTATAAATAATATATCCTTCTGGACATTCTGATTCACCACCATCTTGATACTCATTATCATCTACAGTATATCCTTCTGCTCTATAAGCTTCTATCTCTTCAGGAGTTAATTCAGCTTCTTCATATGTTCCACCTTCTGCATAATATTTAGCATGTGGATCAAATACTTTATTTTTTCTAGACTTAGGTTTTTTAAATAAATTATTTTCTGTATATAATCTATTGGTAGCATCTAAACTTCTAGAAAACTTTTTAGATTTTTCTGGTTTGTCAGTAGGTAAAGAAATTAATCCACCTTTACGCTTTACAGGAATTTCTCTAATTACTTTTGCTCCAGGAAGAGTATGTAAACCTGTATTTTTTCCTACAAATTTAGTTAAGCCATTGTCTGCTTGTAGATTTAAATCATATACAATATTATTTGAATCAATAGTATCTGTTTCTACATCTATATATGGCAATTTTTTAAAGGGTGAATATGTTCTATAACCATCTTTTTGTGGTGTCATATTTCCACCTTTCTTTTTTTGAAAGTCTTCAGGTTGTTCTAACTCAGGTTGTAATCTATAGTTAGTAGTAATTTCCTCACCTGGTTGTAAATTTCTAGAAGCTACTAAATATCTTTTATTACCATTCTTTATATTATTTGCTGTTGGAGTCTTTTCATTATGGTTATGATTTTTACCAATTTCTTTTGTAGGTTGTCCATCAACATGTGCTAATCCAATTACCTCACCTTTTTTAAAATATGCATTAGTAAATAAACCTTTACCAGCTCCTTTTATGTCAGATTGTTTTGTTATATACTTCTTCATTATCTTTGAGATATTTGATTCTTACTATTAACAATTTTTACTACCATGTTTATATCTCCAGAAATATCTCTTTTAAGATTTAAGAAATTTAAATAATGTCTAAACTTTTTTCTTTGTGTCTGTGATTTATTATAATCAAGATTAAGTGGATTTAAAATTTTAGTATAGCCATTAGATGAAGTTTCCCATATGTTTTGAGAATCATAGTTTCCATTTAATATAGTTGAACCAGGAATAACAGGACCTGTTGGAGGATAATCTGATCCTATTGGAAACTCTCCTCTATCTTTAGTAATGTCCCAGAACTGATTAAACCTGTATTTATTTTCTTCTTTAGAGAATAATATGTCAAAAGAATTCTGATTAGCATTTAATTTAGGATAGTCTAAACTTAAAGTAACATTATTTTTTGGAAATAAATTAAGATTTAAATATCCAGATGCTTGTTCTGAATTAAATATAATAGCATTATCAAAATTAAAATCTAAAACATGATGTTGATCTACACAATTAATTTTAGATATTCTATAACACTCTAATATATATTCAATACTTTTTATTGTAGTAACTGTTTGTCCAGTTATTATTGGGAACTCTATTTCAAATGGATAGTTTTGATCATAAAAATTACAAAAACTATTACATGTATCATTATGTTTCCATATTGTGTTAGCTTTAGTTGTTATAAATTTTCCTTTATTTGGAATAATTAAATCTGGATGCCAGTCATGAAAAGAAATCCAGAAATCATTTTTAGGGTCAAAGCTTATTGTCCATGATGCATCTTCAAATAATAAAGAATTTCCTAATAAATATGTACCAGGTAAAATAGCTCCAGGATTACCATTAGGTTGTGTTGGATTTTGTATTTGAAAATAGTCACCAGTACCTTTTCTATTTAATGGTACATATATAACACTCTGTCCTCCAGGTACTTTCCATTTATCTAATAATTTATAATCTTTTTTAGAAAAGAATATAATTGAGTTTTCATTATCATATAATGTTTGACATCCAATACCTGCTACAGGATTATCTAAATAAGGATATGTAGGAAAATCTATTGTAAGGTTATATGGTAAAAATAAATTAAACCACCACTTTAAACCAGATTGAGAAATTTCTTTTAATCCTCCAGAATAAGAAAATATTTTTCCTTGATTTTGTGAAATATAAAATAAACCACCAGGTGTAGACAATACAGATAATCTATTTTGAGATGATCCATATTCATATGGTACATCTGCATTAGTTACTGATTGTCCTGGTTGAGAAAATAAACCACCATCTCCAATAGTAATTTTTGTAGCAAGATCTGTTTGAAGAACATCTACACCTTGATACATTAATGGACTTGCATTTTTAAATGTAATAAACAAACCACTTTTATTAATAGATTTTACTCCACTAATTTGTGATTTAAATTCATTATAATTATTAGGTAAATATACAAACCAAGAATCTTTAAAGGATTCATTTTGTTGAGGTAGTGAATAATATAATCTATCTGGATAATATGTATAACATAATTGTGCAACAAAAGGATCATAGTTTCTGCTTTGTAAATTACCTGCAGAAAAATATTGACTAAAAGCTTTTGATATACTTAATGAATAATCATATCTATAATCATTACCTCTTGCAATTATTTGAGGATCCATATTAAACATTGCATTTAAGTCAGTATAAGAATATGGATCATAAAACTTTTCTGCTTCTGTTATTCCTGCTATTCTAAAATCTACAAGAACATCTGACTCTACAAAGAAATCTCTTACAGAAGATACTGCAAGATAAAAGAATGATTCTTTAACTCTGAATACTCCTGGATATCCTAATAATGATAAACTATCATCAGCATACTGATATCTTTTATTATCTAAATTATAAAAATCTGTAGGAACATTTCCTGTGCCTGGAGTAAAAGTACTAAAGTTTGGAGCAAAATCAGTTGAGTCATATGCTTTTGAATTTACCCAAAATCTTGGTTCAGGAACCATCTGATGTAAAAGATAATTATATTCAAATCCATCTGGTTGACCAAATAGCCAATCATAGAAAAAGAACATAGAATTTTTTTCTGTATATCTATTTACAAAAGTATCACCACCAAAAAAAGTTGGTGTGAATTGAATAAAATTTACAAAATATTGTACACCAGGATCTGTAGCACAATTATAAGGACCTACAGGAGCTACAGTATAATTTGATAATTTTTGTTCACAAGGAGTTATGGCAATTTGTTTTATAGATTGTAATTGACCATATTGATTTCTTAATCTAATTTTTAAAGCAGCATAGTAACTTGCAATTGATAAGCCAAAAGGAACACTAGGATTATCAAAATTAGGAGAACCAACTGTTGACCAATTCCATCCATTATTGACAGCTTGATTATTTTCAAAATATCCTAATGTAACTAATGACTGATCAACATATTGACCAGCAGCATTTGTTATATAAGCAGGACCAATATTAATTCCATTAGGAAAAAGAGGATTAACATAATCTCCTGTTTTAGTTCTTACAACAACTGTATCAGATCTTTTAAGATTATTTATACTATAGGCTGTAGACTGTGTTGTAGGAAAACCTAATGGATCTGGAATAATTGCATTATATTGTTGAACTTCTTGAATATTATCTCTAATATAAAAACTATCTTCTATCTTATATCTTTGTACAGAACCAAATACATTTGGTTTTATCATATCATCATAGAAACCATGACCAATTTGTTGTAATGCATATTGATCATATCTTATAGAAGCATATAGAACTCTTAAAGCAAGATCAAAACCTTCTGAAAAATAATATAAAAATTTTGAAATACCACCTAATATATCAAATGCTGTTCCTATAGGTCCTGGAATATAATCATTCCAAGTAAGTTCTTTATCTAATGAAGGTGATGTATAACTTCCTATACTTGCTGATGCATTATTAAATGTTTGTAATGATGTAGTTAAAAGATCTGTTCCTAAAAAAGCATCTGATAAAGCCCCTCCTAAATTAAAATAACTATTATAAGCTGCATTATATGCAGATTTAATTCCTGTTACTGGAAAATTAAATGCAGTTGAACTAGCACCATTAGTTGATATTCCAGGAGGTATACTTCCACCAGCTGCAATACTCCATGATACACCTGATTGATTAGTAAAGGAACCTCCTGGTTGATTGTATACTCTTTTTCCAATTAAACTTATTATAGCTTCTCCAATACCAACTAATACTGATATTAATACAGCTGCATTAGAAAGTAATTTAAATTTAGGATGAAGAGCTGGTTCAATAAATTGTTGTGAAGAAACTCCTTGTAAATAACCATATAACTTTATTTCTGTCATTGACAAAAATGGAGATGTAAACATTGTATCAGGAGAATGAAATGTTATCATATCTGTTGGTACATTCTGAGGAATTACAACAGTATAATCATCAGGTTTTTTAGGTATTCTAATGTATGGATCATTAAACTGATAGTTATTATCTGATGTATTAAGATTATTCATTGGAGATTGAATACAGTTAAAAGGATAGTTAGGATATAATCCAATTCTTCCTCTAGCTACTGTTCCTTTAATTTCATAAGTTCTAAGATTATTAACCATTCCTTTGGCAATAATACTTTTATTTCCTTCCCTTGATCCTCTTAAAATTTCAAATCCAGCTATACCAGGTATATCTATACCATCATTATCTTTTGGAAGAATAATATTTTCAAATCTAACTCCTAACAATCTAATCTTTAATCCTGTATTTGCATTTGAAACTGGATTAAAATGTACAGTGTCAATGTTTAAATAATTATCAGGAAATTTATGATGTCTAATTGGGAGTCCACATAAATCATAAATATTAGATATTTGTGGTAAAGGACCTGTCCAACAATGAGCACTTGCATTCCAAATTTCTGGTTGATTATCTGGATACTTTTCTGATGATTCCCAGTATCCCATATTTCCTGTAGCAATTACAACTCCTCCATCATCTGTAGTTGTAGGTATAGTTGCTGGTACTGGATAAGCATTAGCAGTATTATACATTTCAAAAAATTGATCTGTAACATCTAAAGTATTTAAATCATGAATAGTAGGAGTATTTGTTCTTTCAGGAACTGTAGTATTGTTATAAACATAGTCTCCTGAAGGTCTTCCTGGAATATGATATGAAGCAGATTTGTCTCCTGTATCATATACCCATCTTATAAAAAAGCAATATACTTCATCTCTTAAATAACTTCCTTTATTTCCACCTTTAACATAATAGTCAGATGGATATTCTGTTGATACCCACTTAGTTCCAATTTGATTTGCCAAAGGTTGATAATTAAAATCAAACTTAGATGTAGGACCTACCCTTAGTAAATAATTATTTACTTCAGTAATTTGATCAGACTTTTCAAAGATAGGAGTTTGCAATGGTAACAATCTAGTTGGTACTGTTATAAGAGTATCAGGTATTTGATCTAACTCAACTACATTTGTATTTGTAGAGTATAAACCTATTTCTTTTGCAACAGTTCCCTGGTTAACATTTTGTACTACTACTAATACAAATTCAGAAAAATTTGCTGAGTCAGCTGAAATATTAATTTGTAAAGATCCTTGTAAATCATTTGGATGCCATATTGGTTGTGTATTACTAGGAGAGAAATAATCTGTTACTCTTTGTCCTTTAATTGTATAAGCTATTAATGCAAAGTATGTTCCATTTCTTAATGTTCCTCCGGATGCTCCTAAATTAACACTAACACAAGGTGTTTCCATTAATCTTGCTAATCTACTTTTAGGACAATCTAATGAATTTATATCAGTACATGTAATACATGAATTTAAAGTTGGACAGTTAGGTGGCCATACTCCAGGAGATGTTTGTACACATCCTGCATTATCATCACATATTTGTTCCCATTGTACTCCAGGCCAAAGTATTTGATTAGTACCATCTGTATAATAATTAACAGTTGCTGGATTTGCAATGGGAGTTCCTAACCAACTAAAAGTTGTAGGATTTGGCCAAGTTTGTGGATCTCCTACATTAAGAAATCTATCAGGATTTAAACCATCCGCCCAGTATATTTGATATGAGCAATCTTCTTTTTCTCTTGATGATCCAGAAATTAAAAATCTTTTATCAAAACCTAAACAAGCATCTTGAACAATTGGTCTATATCTACAGATGTCTTCTTCTAATAAACCTATCTCAGACATAACAGGAACTCCTAATGAATTATGTCCAGCAGTAAATATTATCCAATTGCTTGAAAATAAATGTATTACTCCTATAATATATTTATTTTGAGCTCCATTAAGTCCTGCATTAGGCATTGTTAAGCCAGCAGTAGCACATAAATAATTTGAACTTTCATTTGATAATGTTCCTAATTGACCGTCTTCATTATTATTTACAGCATTGCGGGCATGTGTCCACATTCCTTCTCCAACAAAAGATGCATCACTATCTTTATTAAGTCCTTTATTAAAACTTCTTGAAACATTTTCAGTTGTACTCTGTATTTTTGCCATAACTATACTAATCTATTTCTGCCAATAGGACCATAACTACTAAACATATCATAATACCTACCATACATTGCTCTTCTATTTGCTGCCCATACATTTTGTAATTCTCTAAAGTTTGGAGTATTAACTACATTCAGTGCAGCATTTCTTGCTACTCTTAATTGTGATTGTATATATTGCATTTTTTGTGCAACATCTTCTCCATTCATATATAAATTTTCAAGAATTCTAGCTTTAAATGCATATTCATAATATTCATTTATAAGATCATGATCAGGAACTAATAAATTTCCATTGTCATCTTCCATTGCTCCTTGATAATTTAAATAAACTTTTGCTGTATCTAATGTAGTAAATAAAAAACCTCCTTTAATCCATCCTTCATTTGCTGAATTAACATATAAGTTAGGGCAGTCACATTCTATTTCTTGACTTGCTCTCATTCTTAAAGGAACAACAGAATTATATGTTCTAGTTTGTCCACCTGTTACAACTTGTATAAGTTCATATTTGTCTCCCTTACAGTTCATAAAAACTCTTGGAGGTATACAAGTATCACCATAAGGGTTTAAAGGGTCATAAGCTACTGGAATTGGATCTACTATAGGAAAATTAAGATCACAGCCTGCAGTATGATTACAAGGATTAGAATTACATGTTCTACAGTTAACTGTAATAGGAGAACATACATCTACTGTAGAAGGAACTTCAACATAAGGAACTTCTTGAATGTTTGTTCCTCCCATATCATATCCTGTATTTACAGTATAAGATCCACAAAGCATTGCATAGTTAAATACATAAAAGTCATCTGGTAATTTTACCTTACCATGACATACTTCTAATATAACTTCTTTAGTTTGATTAATTCTTAAACCAAGATCATAATTTAACTTCTTAGCTAATTTAATTAATTGCTGAGGCTCTATCATATTTTCAAGAGCAAAAGTGTTAAAATCTACAGATACATCTTCTAAGAGTTGATTAAAAGATCTGTACCTAAGTGTGTAGTTAAAATCCATTATCTTAGAGTATTTTGACTATCATCTGGACCATCACCTGGAACAGATAAAGACATAGTTAATTCTTTAATTACAAATTGTTCTGCTTCTGAAAATAAATAATCAGGTAAAGCAAATTGTTGATCTTGTTTTATACCACATTCTTCAGTAGTACATGTATCTAATTTTCCTTCAAAGATAGCTTCTACTCTTATAGCATCCCAATCTATATTAGGAGCAAAAAGATAACCATCTAAATACCAAAAATAAAAGCTTCTATTATATTTCCAAGTTGTAGTCTTAGTCATAGATACCCAAGTACCTGGGTCTGTTCTATACATTTCTATAGTACCATCTATAGAAGATACTGTACGGAAGATAGGACCAAATACTCCATCTAGAATAGTTGGAAGTTTTTCTTTTGATCTTTTAAAATAACATCCTGAAAAAACACCAATACATCCTGCATCTACTTTATCTACATCTATCATTTCAATATAAGGTAATACAGAAAAGATAGAACTTATCTTCATTAACTTAAATTGATTATCTTCTCTTTTAATTAATGCTTGTGCATATTTTAATAAAGAGTAATAAATAGTTCTATCAGTTAAAAATGGATCTTCTTTAACTGCTTTTAATGTATTTCTTACTCTTGAAATTGCTTCTCCAATTGTTGTCATAAGTCAAATTCATTATAATTTTTTAAATCTTCACTTTCTTTTGCTTTATACATATTTTTTAAAACAGTTTTTTGATAAGCAAGTTTAGCTCTTTTAGCTGGATCAACTGCTACATACATATTCCAGTTTTCTGGATATGTTTTAGCAACTAATCTTTTAAAATCTCTACAAGCTACAAATTCCCAAAATTCTCTATTTTTCATTTTATGTTTTAAAGCATAACTAGTAAAAAATATTTTAGCTAACTTACCATCTGTTTCCCAATTTCTATTAGTAACTATAACTCCATATTTAGTAGATTTGGCAAAGTCAATATTTTCTTTTTTACTTTGCTCACATGTTCCAATAAATAACCATCCAATAGATTCTGGTAATTGGACACCATCTCTCACATCTATTACAGTTTGATAAACATGTGTATTAAATGTTTTTCCTATCTTCTTTAATACAGTGTCATCAATATGTTTATACTTAGAAAATTTCTTTTTAAAACTTCCTAAGAAATCAGAGTTTAAAACACTATAAACCTGTGGTCTAAACCTTGGAGCTTTAACATCTGGCTTTTTAAATTCTCTCATACTATACTAATTAATATACTAAAAATAAATGACTTTAGCAAATATAGGTATAAAAACAAAACCCCCACAAGTGTGAGGGCTTCGCGTGTTGTTACAGAAACCAACAACTGCAACTTTATTTTTTAAATTTTTTTAACCTACTCTTCTAACAGCCCAATCAATGTTATCACCAACTGTACCAGTATAATTTATACCTGTCATATTTTGATGTCTTAATACAAGTTGTGTACCTGCAGTTAAAACTCTACCTTGAATTCCACCAGTTAAATATATTCTTGAATAAAATACACTAGGTGTTATAGTAAAAATATCAGCACAATAAACAGAAAATCCTGCACCTGGACTAGTAACTCCAATTGTATATGTTCCATTACCAACATCACCCCAACCAAATCCAGTTTGAGAAGTTGCAGTTAAATATACATTATAATTAATATCATATTTACCAGTTTCAGGACAAGTCCAAATTCCAGTAACTGGATCATACTGTGTTGTTGTTACACTATTTACTATTTGATAGTCTACATTAATAAGCGGAAATAAAATTACTACACCATTTGATATTTTACTATTACTTAAATTTTGTGTAACTGTATTTACATTTATTGTAGGACTTAAGGTTGCTCTAAAGGCTGTATCAAATAAACCTTGGTTATTTTGAAGATTTAAAATAGCTCCATCAATATTAGTAATTTCATCATTAATATCAAGAATGATATCACAAAAGAAATTATTAAAATCATCTAATGCATCTGCAAGATTTGTATCTGTTGCAATAACTACTGCATCCATACATTCAATATCTGGACCTGTGTATACTACACATTGTGCATCAATAATTTCTGAACATGGTTCTGGAGTAGGACATCCTATAGGGGTTGGACATGCAGGTGGTGTAGTGAGAAAGTCATCTTGACATCCACATTTTTTACATCCACAATTATTACAATTACTTGTTGCCATTTTTTTATTTTTTTATAGTACAAAAGCTGTTAAACCTGCTAATGAAAATTTAAATCCTCCTACTTCTAAGGGTGCTCCTGCATCACAAGAGATAGGCCACACTATATTATGAGTATCTGTATTTAATGGAGAATTGACTGCTGCTGGAAAATTTTGAACATCACTTGTTGCTCCAATATAATTTGGAAGAAATTCACCACTTCTTGCATTTGTAGTTAAAAATCTTGCTGCTGATTCTCCAGTAAAAGAATTAGTATCAGAACTATTTAATTCAAATAATTCTAATGTTGCAATTCTAATAGTTTTATTAACTGTAATTTCAACATTGGCAACAGCTGACATAAATGCTGTTCCAACACCAACACCATTAACTACTGTTAATTGTCTTGACATAAATGTAACAGGTGCATTATAATCTGCATCTAATACATCTGCTAGTGCAACTACTGAAGTTGGTATTACAGATGCTCCATTATTAAATAATAATCTTCCAAGAGCATCTTGTGTTACACCTCCAATTCCTGTAAAAGGAAGTACTTGCATTACATTATTATAAGAATCTTCATTTAATAAGTTTACAACAGAACCTGCTCCATTATCTAATGGTATAAATACATCTCCTCTAAAATAAATTGTACTTCCAATTTTTCTACATTGAGGACGTTGAACACCAGTATAATATGCAAAGCCATCTAAGTCTTGCCATCCTGTATCTGTTAAATCAGCTGTTATAGTAAATACTGGACCTGAAGTTACTGACACATCTATAGTATCAGTTATAGTTCCAACTACATCAATTAAAGTAGCATATTGATAAATATCACATAATACTATCCATAAATTATTTATAGCTCCAGCAATTGTTGTAGGAGGAGAACTTATCCATGTCCCAGCATATGCAATTGAAAAGGATGTACCATAAATAAGAGATAGATCTGCATTAGAAACACATTGAGAAAGTACTGCTGCAGTAATATCAGCAGGAGAACCTGTAGCTGATGTGAGTGCACAATATCCATATGTACTATCATTTATTAAAGCATCTACTACTACATCAATAGGATATGCTCCTGGAGATACAACTACACCACTTAAATCACAATTTACTGCAATACTTGGTAATGTAAATGTTGGTGCTGGTGCTGTTTCTAATACAGTAACTCTTATATCTAAGTTTATAATATCAGCATTAATAATATTTATTTGATTAATAATTCCACAAATAGCTATTCCCATTGCTGTTGCATATTCTGTAACAGTCATAACAGTTGTAGTACCTATGATGAAGCAAGGAGCTACAGTAACTAAAGTATCTGCAGAAGTAGACTTTGTTCCTCCTGCTGCAACAGCAATAATAGTAGCATCAGCCTCTACTTGTAATTCACAAATTTTATTTATTAAAAATTGTATTAGTTCTTCAAAATTAGAAGGAGGACAAGCTACAAGATTAAAACATGCAAGATCATAATTAGATATTTTTAATGTTTCCATTATAGTACATAATTCTGTTGCAAGTTTATGAACAACATCAGAAACTGTATCTCCAGCACATAACTTTATACAAGGAATATCTGGTCCTTGCCAAATAACACAGTTACTTGATATTGGACTACAAGGAGAATTATCTAAATTTAAAGGTTTCATATCTTTTCTATTAATATAATATACAAAATTTTATCAAGAATTACAAGTCTTTAATGGTGTACATCCACAATTAGGTGCTTCATTACAACAAGATTGTACAGTAGTACATATATAATTAGGATCTACTAATCCTGCTAAGTCTATTAATTCTTTTTTAATTAACCATTTACTATCATCTTCAGGGCAACAATTAGATATACCATATCTTTGCTCTAGTACTTTTTTATACATTGCTTCTGCTGCTTTGCAAGTTATTTTTTCAAACTTTTCAATTGAACATGTTGGTACATAATATCCTGGTCTTATAAATCTTCTAGGATATATTGTTGCAGGACAAGTCCAAGGATCTTGTACTGTTGCTTGTGAACAATCTCCAAAAGCTTCTATGTAGTCTGTATTAGGAAAATATACTGCCCAAGCACGTATACAAAATTTACCTGATGTTTCTCCTGATAGAAGTGTAAAGAACTGTACATTAAGACTACAATCATAGTATCTATACTGTTTAGATGTTGTACTATCATTTCTTACTGTAATACATATACAAGGTAATGTAAGTAAACATTCAGGACAATCTACATATTCTTGATCTATGAATACTACTTCTCCAGCATTTGTTGGGTCAAGAGTTATAGAAACTTCCCAACATGTTTCTGGACAGTATTCTAATTTAATTACAGATCCTACATATGCACTTAAATCTGTATAAGTAATTGCATCAGGTAAATAACCAGTACAGTCCTCAAGTAAATAATAAGTTCTTGCACATTCTACACAACCTATATAACTAGTATCTACTGTTATAGGAACATCAGATGGAATTAAATCTACTTCTTCTACAATCCAACATCCTGGGCAATCTAATCTAATTATTACTTCACCTACATAAGCACTTAAATTTGTACTTGTATAAACAATAGTTTCAGGATTATCACAATTAGTAAGTTTATATTTAGGAGTTCCTTTACAAGTTGAACAATTTAAAAAGTATTGAAATACAGTAACATCTATTGCACAATCACATTCAGCTGTTTCTGTTACTTCCCAACAAGTATTTGGATAACCATCTATTATTACTACTGCTCCAATAATTGCATATATACCTAATGAAACTTTATTAGTATAAATATCAGGTAATATATTATCACAATCTTCAAGTTTATAACATAATATTGGACATGCATCATTTACACATAAACCACTATTAGTTATAAAAATAGGTGACCCATCAACATTACCTTGAATAAAAGGATATACTATGGAACAAAATTCTACTAAAGTTCCTACTAAGGGACCTGTGTTTTGTAAGTTACCATCACAGTCTATATAGATACAATCTTTAGAATTTGCAATAACTGAATAACAATCACAATCACAAGGTATTGGAACTATAGGATCTACTGTAAATCCAGTTACAGCATTATTGCAAGATCCACTATTATTTTCTAAAACATACCATGGTCCTGAAGAAACTCCTCCTTGAATTATAGTTATAAAAGTATTTAAATAAGTAGATAAATCTATCTCAGTATTAAAGAAATTACCATCACAATTATATAGTGTATAACATTGAGTAGTACAATCTGGGCATTCATCAATATAAATTGAGCAATCAGTAAATATAGCTGATAAACTACTAAAAGTAAGTCCCTCAACATATGCTGGAGGATCTGGTAAAAGATTATATGCTGCAAGATCTGGTACTACTAAATCTCCTACAACACCTACTTCAATTGAATAACATGTATTTTCTAATCCATCTACTGGAAGTCCTAAATATTCTTTTACACCATAATAAGTTGATGTAGGAAAAGGACCTTTAAATAAAATTTCAGTGTCATCACAACAACTTGTAAATATTAAATATTCTAAACCTAAAGCACAAGCAGGACATGCCCCATCACCTTCAGCAATTTGACAAGACTCAAGACCTGTTATAATAAAATCAGTACAAGGTGGTCCTCCTTCATATGCTCCATCTGCTATCTCAGTAACAGTATAACATTCTCCTGGTGTAAATATAAAACCACTAATTGGCTGTACATAAGGAATAGCACCATCATATATCCATACTCCATCAATTATTATACATGTATCTGTATCAATATTTAAATTTACAACATTAGCTGTATCACAACAATTAAATACTGAAAATGCTGGTAACTTAGAACCACAAGGAGCACACAATAGATCATCACAATCAGTAAGTAATTGTAAAGCACCTGAATTAAAAGCTGGAGGATAATATCCAGAATTATTTTCTATCCATTGAACTGTATAACAAAATCCAAAATCAAATTCCATACCTGTTGTAAGCTCTGTAAAGGTAGGTCCTGTATATTGGTATGTTCCATCAGGAACAGTTCCTAAACCTGGTATATGAAAAAAACCAAACAGAGTTGCTTGAGGACAACAGCTTGTTATTTTATAATATGGAGTAGTAAAAGCCATTTATTTTATTTTTGTATGTAGTTCTGGACCCCAGAATTTTTTTAATGTATTATTTTTATTAATTGTAGTTGCAGGTTGTTTAGTGCTTTTTGTATCAGTAATGCAACTAGTGCATCCTACTACTCCTTCTGGTGAAGTTCTTTTTTGACATCCACAAGACATATTTTTTTTACAGTTTGAACATTGAGCCATTGGTTTGGTTTTAGTTGGTTAACAATTTATACAGTCTAATTTATTTAAAAGCTTTAAAGCATAATTGTATAAGCTCATTCCTTTCTGAGGCTCAAGACAATATTCTACTTTAGATTTTGCAGATTGAAGATACATAAAAATTAATCTTAATGCTTCAAGTTTTTCTTTTATTATAAAAGGAGGATCACAAGCAGCTACATCTACATCACATAATATCTTATTATATTTTATTAATGCTTGAGTAATCCTTAAATGATTATACTCTACAAATACACTAGCATTTGGAGACACACTATATTTTATAATATAAATACCATCTGGTATATTTACATATTGTGTCCCACAATTTGTTGTTTGTAATTGTAAATCACAGGCTGTTAATGTAATATGAGAATCATTTACAAATGCTGTCATAGCAGCTCCTTCTATTTGATTTGAATATCCAAATCCTGGAACAGTAATGTTCAAGGTTGGACAAGTAATTGGAATAAGAGGTGTATACACACTTGTATCAAATATTTTAAGTATACAAGGATTCATTACTGTAGGGACCTCTAAACTTAATACATGATTTGCCATAATGATTATAATAAAAAAAAGGGGAAAGGAGTTTAGAACTCTTCTCCCCTTTAGAGTTAGTAATTAAATATTCTTAATAACAAGCTACTACATTGTACGGGTTATAAACCGGTACTGCAGGGAATGCTACAGGAACTATACACTTTGTAGAACAACCATATTCCTCATCTATGTCACATGTAGAACAATTAGCTAACCAATCTCTAGTATCATCATAGAAATCAGTAAGTTGTACTAAAGAGAATACCTCTAACATGTATTGATCAGCATCAAATGTACCAGAAGGATTATAATTCCTTGGAACATTATGTTGTAACATATATCTGTAGTATAATGCAGTACGGTCAACTGAACTAATGATTTGGTTTCCTTGAGTAATCTCACGGATCCTAAAGTCAGTTGCTAAGAAGTTTTGTCTGTAAGATTCTGACATAGTCAAATCTCTAACTACAGTTTCTCCTATACCTTGAACTTGAAGTCCTTCACATTCTGTTACTACACAAAGAGTAGTAAATGCACATGGGTCACCATTATAGTCTACTTCAGAAGCATATAATTTAACTGGCTCTTTTTCATAGAAATCAGAAAGTTGGAAAGTACAATCTCCAAACTTAGTATCTACATAAGCACCATTTAAAATTAAACCTGCACAAGCATCAACTACATGTCCTGGAGATACATAGTTATCCCAAGTATCAGCACCATTAGCTGCTAAGAATGCAGCAGATGTTCCTGGAGCATACCAAAGTGTTCCATCCTCAGCTTGTACAACAATTTGTACAAAAGGACCTACAATTGGATTAGTAGTTAAACCATTAGCCCATAAGATCATTACTGTAGTTGAGTCAACTGCAGTAGGAGCAATTGCACCAGCTGGACAACATCCTGTATAAGCATCTTGTGTTGAATATGCATTGTGATTTAAGAACCTTAATGCAGGAGAACCTTTTACATCTAAACGTAAAGAGTAAGTCTCACCACATAAATATTCTTTACAACATTCTGGAGTAATTCCACATCCTTCTTGAGCATGAGCAGCAGTTACAGTATTAATAGTTGTTGTTGCATCAGCATTACCACCTACAAGAGTTACTACATCAAGAGCAGTATATCCTTTTCCAGGAGCAATAATAGTAATTGCATTAACTACTTGACCAGCAGTAGTATTGTAAGATACAATCATTCCTGTTCCAGTACCACCTGTTACAGTAGTAACAACACCAGTTAATGATACACCATATCCAGTACCACCCGCAAGAAGAGTTTCAGTTAAAGCACCACCACCTGCAGTCCAATATGTAGAACCTACATGGATTACATTGTTTTGTGGAGTACATGGATCTACTGAATAAAATCTAGATACATACTTAGGGTTTACCATTTTAGACTTGTTAGTCTCTTGGTAACCACCAGCTAAAGGTCCAATTTTGTCACTAGAATAAATTGCAGAACCTGCAAGATATAAATTACAACAAGGAGGAAAGTCTTCATTATTGATGTTAAGAGATAAATTAGTTTTTGGATCAAACCATCCAATGTATCCATCAGTAGTAGCTGTAGTAGCTGCACCATAAGTAGCAACACTAATTGCTGATAATTGATTTAAACCATAAGTAGGCATACCTGCTGTTGTAACGTATCCATCTGATGTGCTAGCATTAACTGTACTTCCATCAGGGAGAGTAACAGGGAATGCTGTTTGTGTCGGTCCTGTTGCCAGGAAGCTTTTCTTGAAAGCATGATTAAAATAAGCCATTTTGTTTTTTGTTTTTAGTTAATAATATAATATACTATAATATAGTAAAAGTTTTTGATATAACAAAATTATTTTAAAAACTTTAATTTATATTTAGCTGAGTTTAATGTAGACTTAACTGTGTCAAGTTCATTTACTATTTCTGAATAAGGCATTTTAGATTGTAAACCATCTATCATGTCAACTAACATTCTAATGTAAGCAAGTCCATCTTCAACAGTATTTAATATTTTAGGGGCAACTTCATTATATTTTAAAAGTACTTCTGCTGCTCCTTGATATCCTTCCGCTAATGCATCAGCATGTTCTGGTAATGCATCATATAATTCATTAAGAGCCTTGTGTGCAGAATATGATCCTACACCAGTTACTTTAAGATGTAACTTATGAAAACTTGTTCCAGCATTCATTAATTCAGATACACATGCTGCAGTAATTTGATCTATTGATCCACCAACATATCCTTTTTCTGGAGTACTTGTAGTTGTATTTCTTTTTAATAATCTAGGAGTTTCCATTTTATTTAGTTATTTCTTTCTGCTGTTTCTGTACCTCTTGAGAATTGGTTTCCAGACTCTATATCTCCAGCTAGTATACTTACTGCTTCATCTATTATTACCTCTATAATATCATCTTTAAATTCACATGGTACATTTACAGTAGATTGAAGTGATGTATAAGGATCTACACAACCTTGAATTTGAATCTTAATTGGTTGTCTATAATATATAAGATTAGCTTCTGCAACATCAAAATCTTTATTAGTATAAATGTTAACAGCTCCTCCTTTTAAAGTAGCAAATGTTTCTGCCCACTCAAAATTTGGTTGCTTTTGTTTATCTCTTAAAAGTAAATTTACATTTCCTTCTTCAGCAAAATATATAGTCATTCTTCTATTCTCACAACAACCTTTTTTTGCAAATACATCTACTCTTTTCCATTGTAAATAATCTACAGGAAGAGTTCCTGAATAATAATAATCTTGATCTGCTAAAGGAAGCTGACTTGTTTCCATTAAGACTTGTAAATCATCTTTTCTTCTAGTAGATTGTTCATCACCTTCTTTAACTAAGTTAATTCCATGTAACTGTCTTCTTGACCATTCTACTTGAGCTTTATTAAATGCCTCTACTATTTGCCAGCATTCTATATTATCATAGTCATTACTATCAAGTTTGTTGATTCTTTGTTTAATCTTTATAGTAATTGTGCTATTTAACATTTGTTATTTCTTTTTATTTTTTTTAGCTCCAACAATTCTATCAGCAAAAGTAGCTTTATTATATGGAGGTGCTAATGCTGCAAATTTCTTAGCTTTAGTTGCGCCACCTTTTTGCATAGTCTTATTCACAACATTTATGCTTCCTTTAGCAGGTTCACTGTTAGCCATTCTCTTAGAAAAACCTTTATTGTTATATAAAGTTCCTGCATTTTTTTCTTTATTATAAAACTCATTTGTTTTTTCCTGAGCTTCACTAAACCTTGGATCATTCATTACATTTGAATTTGCAGTACCTGTTTGTTTTCCAGTATTTGTATTTCTATAAATTGTATTAGACTTATTATAAGGACCTTCTTTATACGAATTTATGTATGGATTAGTTACAGGTCCTGCTGACTTTACTCTTTGTCCTTCAAGATAACTCCATTCAGGTTCTGCACCTACCATGGGTGCATTTGCATACTCTTTTGCAAGTTCACTACCTTTATATTCAATACCATTTTGAGCTTTTGGTAAAGCTTTTTTAAATGATTTATTTCTAGCTGCCTTAGCATCATTAAAAAATTTAAGTGGATTTGAAGTGGTTGTCTTTTTCATAGTTATTTCTTTTTAGCCATTGCTTTAAATGTCCGAGCTAATGCTGCTCTTTTAGGTGTACAGGTTTTTTTACTCATAGGTGTACAAAAACCTTTGTGTTTAGGATTCACAGCTTTTTGAATCCAGTTTTTATCTGTCTTTTTAGTAGCCACTATTGCTTGTTAGCATTAACTTTTATTTTGTTAGCATTAACTTTTACCTTGTTTTTGTTAACTGCAACTTTATTCTTATTAGCTTTATCTTTCAGCATCTTTTCACCTGCTATTATTCCAGCTGTATATGCAGGTGCCATTAATAAAGCAGCTTTTCCCCAAACTTTACCTATCTCTTTCACCTGGTATTTAGTGTCAATTGTAGATTTAACAGCTTTAGCTGCAGGTTTGATAATTTTAGAACTTTTACCAGTAGCTCCTATAGCAGGTCCAAAAAATTTAGAAACTCCTTTTACAATTTTTCCTAATTGAGCTTTTGGAAGATTTTTTGTAGAACCACCTTTTCTACCAAAACCATATTGACTAGAAGTACCCATGTTTTCTTGGGGAATACCATACATGTTTACTGGAGCTTTAGCTAATACTTTTTTAGGAGTTATACCACCATTAGCCATTTTAACTTTACCACCACATTTTGCACACATTAACTTTGCCATAATTTCTATATTTTATTTACCTTTAGTAAAATTGTTTAATACATTAACTTGTTCTTGAGCAAGTTTTTTAACATCAGCCATCATCTTAGTGTTCTTTCTAATCTCATCAGCTCTTTTTAAAGTGCTTAATGCAGATTCAACTTCCCACTTTCTCATGTCAGCTTTATTTCCACCCATAATAGAAAGTCCTATTGAAGAAGATTTCTTAGTAGGTGTTTTCTTAACAGTAGTTGTTTTTTTAATTGCCATGATTATTTCTTTTTAATTACACCACCCATTTTTTTAACAGGTCGTGCTTTACCTTTCATACTTTTAAACTGTACTCCTCCAATAAGACCAGATTCTTTATCTTTACCAAATTTAACATAACTACCTTTATTATTACCGGTACCTGGTGCATCCATATTTCCATATTTATAAGTCATAGTTCCTTTACCTTTAGCTACTTTTCTATCTGCAGCTTTTGCTGTAATAGGAATACCTCCACCTTTTTGATATTTTTTGGTAGCACCACCTTTTTTCATTCCACCAGGATTTCTTCTTGACTCCATTGCATTATTCACAAGTCTTGCTCCTTCTACTCCAGCATCAATAAGTCTTCCTGTATTTTGACCAGGTACAATAGTGCCATCAGCATAACCTTTAGCTTTAGCATTAATTTTAGCAATTCGTGCTTGCTCTCTTGCTTCTTTTACAGATGTTGGAGCTGGAGCTGCAGTTGCAGCTGGAGTTGTTGTTGTTGTTGAAGCTGGTCTTGGAATTTGTTTAAAATCAGTTACTGGACCTAAACTCATACTAGATCCACCATATTGCATTTTTTTACTACCACCATATTGTTTTTTAGCCATAAGAACTTTTGGACTAGCCGGACGAAGAACTTTATTTAATGCAGTTCTTGTCTTATCTGCATATGGCTTAAGTGCATTATTAGTAGCAACTCCTGTTGCTCTTAGTTTATCAGAGCCAAGGATATAGTCTAATCCTCTTTGCATTTTACCAGTAATTGAATTATCAACTTTCTTTTTAGTTGTTGATCCGCCCTTTTGGTATTTTTTAACACCACCCATTTGCATTTTACCTTTACCATCTGCTGCAAAAGCTGGAACACTTTTTCCACCTTTCATAACCATTTTCATTTTAGCTGCCATTTTATTTAAATTTTATATTGTTTATAATTAAGAGTTCCATAATTTTTCAACAGCCATGTTAAGGTCTTTAAGAATATCCTCATTTAAAGGGTTCTTCATGTACTCAACTACATCTGATACATTCCTACCAAGTAAAGCATTTGACTTTGCATGATAGATATAACCATCTGGCTTATTAATAATATACTTAAAAAATACGGAATCTCTAACAATTGATTTAATTTTTAATGTTTCCATATCCATATTAGTTGCTTCAATGAAAGATTTTGCTGCTCTTTCCTTGTTGCTTTCACCACCTTCACCATTTATGTACATATCCATATTCTCATATATCACATCATTTGGTGTTGACTTTCTATATTGTGTACTGTTTAAATCTACTACTTTTGCTATGTAGAATAACTTAGTACTATTCTTATCAAATAATTTTTGAAGTTCAGCCAAAGCTTTATTCCTCATTTTCTTGTATTCAGTTCTTGCCATTACAGTCTCTTCCTCTTTGTCTAAGTAAAACTTAGGAGCTACTGCTCTAGATCTTGCATCATCAAAACTTTTTGCTACTATTGAAAAACCTCCTGCTTCAATAGCCATTAACTTAATTCTATCATATGGATCTTTTGAATCCAAAAATAAAGGATCATTTCCACAAGCAATAGTTATTTTATTCCAAAATGATTTATTATCTGGTCTTAATAACTGAACCTTGCTCCAAAACTCTTTATCATCAATATCTATTACATTAGCAGCTAAATCTTTTTCAAGTTCAATAATTGCTAATCTAATTTCTCTTATTCTTGCTTCTCTAACTTCTGTAGGTAATAATTTAATTTCAGGAGCAAATTCATTTAATCCTGTTATATATCTTATTACTCCATTGTTTTCTAAACAAGCAAGTTGTTCATGGTGTTTTACTCCATCATAGAGTGACATGCCATAGTTTTCCAGCCCCATATTAGTAGCTGCATTGTCAAAGAACGGTCTAACAGCAATTGATGTTTTCTTGTTGTTAGCTTTATTGGTTTCCACCATTGTGAAATTTTCCATTTGTTTGGTTTCCATTTGTTTGGTTTTTTATTGGTTTATATTGGTTAAGATTTAATTAAAAAAAAGGGAGAGTATTAGTCTCCCTTTTAGTTTGCTATTATATATTAGAAAGATCCACCAGTGATTGGATTTCTCATAACTATTTTCAACACTTTAGTTGGGTCTTTTACCCATATAGCTGGCATAGTTTGAGACATCATTACACGGTAACCATTGAATTGTCCAGAGGATTGGAAGCCTTGGCTACGTCCCATGTAATCCATTGTACCATTTTGGTACCACCACTTCAATTGATTATCCCAAGATAACTTCAACATAAAGATGTTGTCATTAGTATTATCTGTGATATCAAAGATAATGAATGAGTAAGAACTTAATGGGAAACCATCTATGATAGGATTCTCAATATCATTTGTGTGTACATTGTCAAATGCAGGATTCAAGACAAACTTAACATTTGCCAAGAAAGGAATTACATAAGATGTGTAAGAGAAACCAAAATTCAAGTCCATACCTTTACCAGTGATAGCACCAATATCAGCAGCCTGAATTAATAAACCTGATGCAATTGCTTCAGTTTTAATAGCTTCATTTACCATACGCATTCCACCCATACCTGTTTGAACTACTAGAGAACGCTTAGGATCTGGACCTTGGAATTCAACCTTACCATTAAAGAAGTTATAAATTTCTCCACGGAACAAGTCAAGTGTAAAGTTATTCTTGTTGTATACTCTTTTGAAAGAGTTATCCAACTGCTTCCATAAACCTACTGACAACCTAACATCATCTGGTCCATCTTGACGAACTCTACCACCATGACCCCACATTAAGTAGGTCTCAATGTCAGTTGCTACCTTAGAAAGGTGAGCTGCTTCCATATTAGTTAAGAAAGTTCTAGAAAGATCTCCATTATCAAATGCTTTTTTTACTTTGTCTTTACCCATAACCTTAACCATATCATCCAAAGATGAGATAGAAGGATCTATGTTTTTATCAAATGTTCTCCAGATTTCAGTTACAGGAACTGTACCATCTGCATTCATTCCACCTTTGATCATTAAGTCTGCTCTTGAAGATACAGAATAGTGAACGTGAGCTTCTGCTCCTCCTACAAAGTTGTAGAATTCACGGAAACCTGTGTTAGTGATAATGTCAGAGAATCTCTCACCATATTCACCACGGGCAGAACCTTTTCTGAATACCTTAGTACCATTAGCAAGATATTTGTTATCTAAGTATTTGTAGTTATCATTGTTAACTAACTGAACTGTGTAGACAAAACCATCACCCATTGGAAGAATATCTTCTGCAGTGATGTACATCTCACAACCATTATATTTGTCATATGTGATAATATCACCATGTCCAAATTCTCTTTTGTTAAGCTTGATACGGAAGGTTGTACCATCCACACCTTTAAAGCTATTACTTGACTCAATGTCTTCTACAATGTAAGGAAGATCTACAGAGACAGGAGTCTGCCACTTGTACTCTCCACGAGCATTATCAACATTAATTACATTTTTACCACCAAAAGATGATAATTGGTAAAGAGGCATTTCAACTCTTTGAGCCATTGCCCAAAGGTCTACTGGACCTAAGTCCATTGGTTCTGCATCTTTCAGCATATTCACCAGGTGGTATGAATCCACATGGGAACTTGCCGCATAGGCTGTATCCCGGAGGAATATGCCGTTGTTCATTACTGGAGTTGCCATTTTTATATTTGTTTTATTTGTTACTTATTTATTAAAATCTTCTAAACATATTTCCACCATTTCTGGAAATTGTTTTTTGTTGTTTAGTTCCAATTGATCTTTTATCACTTCCTTCATCATTTATTACTGAAGAAGTAATTTTTCTAGCTTCTTCTGTTTTTAACATTCTTACAGTTTTTTCTGTAGCTATTTTAGATCCTTGATCTCTT
>Ga0208974_1000206_pt1 | contig 25869 bp, 20 predicted proteins | sample GreLakmeER15MSRF_FD_187699 | JGI IMG/M metagenome (GOLD analysis project Ga0208974, IMG submission 187699) | Freshwater lentic microbial communities from great Laurentian Lakes, MI, USA - Great Lakes metaG ER15MSRF (SPAdes) | ecosystem: Environmental > Aquatic > Freshwater > Lake | place: Great... | reverse complement strand
AGAGGTATTAATGGTACTGATACTGTATTTTCAACTATAACTGCTTCTGGCGGTGGCGGTGGCGGTACTAGACATGATGGCAACCAATCACCAAGTGGACATCTTGGTAGGGATGGTGGTTCTGGCGGTGGTGGCGGTGGTAATGATTCAACTACGAACACTGGTGGTTCTGGAAATGTTCCTGCTACATCACCAGCACAGGGTACATCAGGCGGTACTGGTTGTACAGGTGGTACATTAGCAGCAGGTGGCGGTGGCGGTGGCGGTGGCGCTTCTGGTGTTTCTGGTTTTAACGCTAACGCAGCGACTGGTGCAGGTGGTGCTGGTGGTTCAGGAACGCTTTCTTCTATAACAGGAACATCTACATATTATGCTGGCGGTGGTGGCGGCGGAACATATTTGGGACGCACACCTGGAGCTGGTGGTTCTGGCGGTGGTGGTGCTGGTGCATACGACACTACTCCAGTGGCAGTTGCTGGAACAGATGGCTTGGGTGGCGGTGGCGGTGGCGGTGGCGCAAACGCTGGTGCTGGTGCTCGTGGTGGATCTGGTGTTTGCATTATTAGATATGCAGACACATTCCCAGCTGCAACAGCAACAACTGGATTGGATGCTGGATATCCAATTGTTAGTGGCGGATACAGAATCTACAGATGGACAACATCATCTGGCACTATTACATTTTAAAAGGTATTTTAAATGCAACTATTTGCTAAAGTAGAAAATGGAATTGTCACCAATGTGATCGTAGCGTCGGAAGAGGTTATTAATTCTGGTGCATTCGGTACTGGATGGATCGAAACTTGGACTGATGCTACTAATAATCCAAGAAAAAACTATGCAGGTATTGGATACACTTATGATGAAACTCTAAATGCATTTATACCTCCACAACTATTCCCGAGTTGGATTTTAAATAGCGATTGCCAATGGACTGCTCCAGTGCCTTTTCCAACAAACGCTTCTGTTTATGATTACACATGGGATGAGTCCACTATTTCGTGGAAGATATTATCGCCTTTATTATAAATACATAATAAGGATCAACAATGACCATTAACAGAAATCTATCACTACTAACACCAAACGTAAGTGCGTCTGGTGCTGTGAATAATGCTGGACTCACTAATAGTTCTGTTACTATTGGGTCAACTGCAGTTTCTCTCGGAGCAACTGTAACTACGTTCGCTGGTTTAACTTCTGTTACCTCAACTACATTTATTGGAGCATTGACTGGTAATGCTTCTACTGCAACATCTGCAGGTAGTGTTACCAATACATTAACTATTGGTACTGGTTTATCGGGTACATCCTTTAATGGTTCTGCTGCAGTTACTGTTGCAATTGATTCAACTGTTGCCACTTTAACTGGCGCACAAACTCTAACTAATAAAACTTTAACATCACCTGTTCTTGGTGGTACTACAATTTCTGCTGCAGGAAATATAGTAGTTAAACCAGCTACTAGTATTTTAGAAGTCCAAGGTGATGGAACTTCAGTTGATGGTCAAATCCAGTTAAACTGCCATGTTAATTCTCATGGACAAAAAATTGCATCTCAACCACATGCTGCCTCAGCTACAAATAAATTAACACTTCCAGGTGGAACTACGATTGGCAATTCTGATGCAGTTCTGGTTTCAGATACTGGTACTCAGACTCTAACTAATAAAACACTTTCGTCTGCTATCTTATCTGGTACTCTAACCGCTGGTGGTGGTGTAGGTACAAATGGTCAGGTTCTTCAATCAACTGTAACAGGTGTTCAGTGGGCAACAGTTTCTGGTGGTGGAACCACTACAAATGCATTAACCATTGGTACTGGTTTATCTGGTACATCTTTTAATGGATCAGCTGCAGTTACTATTGCAATTGATTCTACTGTTGCCACATTGACTGGTTCTCAGACATTAACTAATAAAACATTAACTACACCAATTATTTCCAGTATTTCTAATACTGGCACTTTAACATTACCAACAAGTACTGATACATTAGTTGGTAAAGCAACCACTGATACTTTAACAAACAAAACTCTTTCTTCTGCAGTTCTTACGGGAACATTAACTGCTGGCGGTGGAGTGGGTACAAATGGTCAGGTTCTTCAATCAACTGTAACAGGTGTTCAGTGGGCAACAGTTTCGGCTGGTGGTGCTGGAACTACTACAAATGCATTAACCATTGGAACTGGTTTATCTGGTACAAGTTTTAATGGATCAGCTGCAGTTACTGTTGCAATTGATTCGACTGTTGCCACATTAACTGATGCACAGACTCTAACTAATAAAACTTTAACTAGTCCAATAGTCACGGGTACTCTAACAGCTGGTGGCGGAGTAGGTACGAATGGACAAGTTTTACAATCAACTGGAACTGGTGTTCAGTGGGCAACATCAGCAGGTGGTAGTGGTGGAATAACAACAGGAAAGTCAATTGCCATGGCAATTGTATTTGGAGGATAACATATGGCAGCACCTAATATAGTAAACGTAGCAACAATCATAGGAGAGTCTGCTGGGCTTGCTGTGACAACTTCGGCAACAGCAATAGTTACCAATGCTGCATCAAGCGGTAAGGTATTTAAAATAAATTCATTAATAATTGCAAACGTGAATGGTACAACAGCAGCAGATATTACTGCTGATGTATATAAAAATCAAACAACTGCGTTTAGAATAGCATTTACAATTTCAGTACCTGCTGATGCTACACTAGTATTGATATCAAAAGATACTTCTATCTACTTAGAAGAAAATGATAGTATTCGTCTTACATCTAGCGCAAACAGTATTCTTGAGGCATTGTGTTCATTTGAAGAGATTTCTTGATGGGATTCTATACAAAACATCAAAACTACATTGGAAACCAGAGTGTTGCTAATAGACCACTCAATCTACCATTGATAGGTTCAACTGGTTCTTTGTTTTCGTTCACAACTTTTACATTTACGTCAGCTGGACTATGCGGAAGATTTGGACCAACATTTGCATCGTTGACGGCAAATGCAACCTATGCTGCACAACCTTGGACTAGTAATGCAGCTTTCTTTTCACAGGGACGAGCACAAGGTTATCAGGTTTGGCAACCACCAGCAAGCGGAATTTACGAAATTGAAGTTGCTGGCGCAAGAGGTAATTATGGCACCAGTGGCGTGGTAGGTGGCCATGGGCGTGGCGCAATAGTACGTGGAAACTTTATATTAAGTACTGCTAATAAGTTAGAAATGGTGGTAGGACAAAGCGCAGGTGCTTCTGTAGACATCGCTAGCAACACCACTGCCTCAGGAGTAGCCATGGCTGGCGCTGGTGGTGGAAGTTTTGTTGTGTTGCAAGGTACAAGTACTCCTATCATAATTGCTGGCGGTGGTGGTGGATCTTACTCAACTTGGACTACACAAGCAATTATTAACGGTCAAACTCGAGAACGACCAAGATGGGATGGCTATGCGCTTTCTCCACTTGTTCTTGGTACCCATCCCGCAATAGGTGGGGGCGGCCATGGATATCATGGTGGTGGTGGTGGTGGACTACTCACTGCAGGACAACCGTATAATTTTACAACTAACTATACTGGATCTGCAGCAGTCACAGACGGTAATGGTGGACAACAAACTACACATGGAGCATCATTCATAGGCGGATCTGTAGATAATGCGGCAGGAACATGGTATGCTACTGGCGGTGCTGCCAGCGCTGTAACTAATGCTCGTGGTGGTTTTGGTGGTGGCGGTGGTGGACATACTGGAAACAATACAGGAGGCGGTGGTGGTGGTTATTCAGGAGGGCATGGAGGGCAGACATCTATGGGCGGTAGTTTTCTTTCAGGTATAGGTGGCGGTTCATATATTGATTCTACTGCAACAGCTGTAGCAACCAGTGATGGTGTATATAACACATCTGGTACATTTAATGGTTCAGCTATAACTAACATAGCATCATTTAATGATAGTAATGGATACATTAAAATAACCTTTCTAGGTTGAGGATACTTTAACATGACCGCAAATGGCAATATAATTGGAAAATTAAACTCCACCTCAACTAGTTCTACAGTTGGAGTATATGATACGCTTGATCAATATACCGCAAAACGTGTAAATGCATGGCCAATAACTATAAAATATTCAAGCATTACTGTAAATTCATCTACTTCAGCATTATCATTAAATGAAGGAAGTTCTATTACTGTAGTTGTAGCGACTGAAGGTATAACTTCTGGAACACTTTATTACTCAATAAGTTCTGTAGGTGGCACTGTCAATACAAGCGATTTTACAGATTTCACTGTGACTGGATCATTTGCAATAGCATCTAATACTGGAACTTTTACAAAGACATTACGAGCAGATGGAACGAGCGAAGCAGGTGACGCATTCCAAGTACAAATAAGAACTGGTAGTACATCTGGACCAATAGTACTTACATCCTCAACTATAACAATTAATGATCCTACATTTACAGTAAGCACGTCAGCTACTTATAATGAAGGACAATCTCCGTATATTAATTTTAGTGCCACTAACTGGAATACTCAAACTTTATATTGGAGATCTAGTAATGCTGCAGATGATAATTCATCTGGGTTGACACAAAGTACCTTTTCTTATACAGCAGGTGTTACGGCAGCATTTTTTCCATACACACTTAAACAAGATATGATTACTGAGGGTAATGAAACCCACACGATATCAATATATGATAGTACTAATACGTATCTTCTTGCATCTACGACATATACTGCAGTAGATACTTCACTTGCACCAACTGTTACTGAATCTACTCTTTCTATAAACGAAGGTGATCCAGTAACATTTACTGTTACGTTTCCTGGAGGTCCAACTAGCGGTACGATATATTGGACTACTACTGGTACAATGACTGCCAATGATTTTACAAATGGTGTCTTGAGTGGAACAGCATCGATATCTGCTTCGGGTAGTAATGGTGTTGCAACTATCACTAGAACAGCACGTCGTGATTATATCACAGATGGAGCAAAATCATTCGGATTAAATTTATATAGAGATGGAGTAGCAAGTGCTCTAGTGTACACTGGGTCACCAACACGAATTTCAGTGGCAGATACTGTACAAACACCGACAATAACTCCTTCTTCTGTTAGCATTAACGAAGGAGATACTGTTACGTTTACAGTTAACACTACTGGTGTAGTAGATGGTACAGTATTACCAGTCACAATGGTACTAGTGAGTTCTGTCAGTGGTTTTGGTAATGCATCAGATTTTACAGATAATAGTTTAACTACAAGTGTTACTATAACAAGTAACACTGGAACTTTCACAAGAACTTGGGCAAACGATACATTTACAGAAGGTACAGAAGTTTGGAAAGCAGATTTAAAGTATCCTTCTGGAGATCCACTATTTGGTCAAACTATAATATCTTCTGCTAATATAACTGTTGCTGATACGAGCACTGGAACTGCTGAGGTTAGTGATTATGTTCCTGCAATACCTACAACAAACTTATACAGTCATTACGACTTTAGTAAACTAACTGATGCAGTAGGCACATCGTATAGTACAAACGGACAAGTTATTACAAATTCTTCAGGAACATCGATTGGTGCAGCAGCAGGAACTCCGTCATTATCGTTTGTATATTCATCTGGGACGAATACCCCTGCTACTATTTTACAAACAGCAAACGGAAAAAAATATCTTTCTCTTCCCAATACTACTGGCTCGAACACAGGTGGACTGCTAAGATCGGCAGCTGACGCTTTTCCTAATGTAACATCTGCTGGTTATTCATGTATTGCAGTTTGGAGATACCACACAACCCAAGGAAGTAGCTACATTACACCACCTTTTAGATACATGTTGGCTGGATATTCATATGACTATAATGGTTTAATGTATTTCTCAAACTCTGGCGGTAATAATGAGTTAGAGACTATAAATTATGCAGCCGTAGCTGCATATTCATCGACCACGACACCTAATAGAAGTGGAATAACTGGAATAGTTATTGATATGATAACTGTAATTAATAACACTGTAACTATTCGAACAACTATTGGTGGAAGTGCTGCTACAATATATACTCATACAGGCACTACATCCAACACACCAACTTACAGCACAACAGCAAGCAGCAATCGATACTTAGAACTCGGAACTATTTTTTATAGTGCTCGCCCTCCAATGTATCTATATGAATTTGCTTTTTATAGTGCTCCATTAACACTGGCGAACTTAACATCTACATTTACAACATTATACGCAAAATGGTCATAAAATAACAGAGATGAGGTTAAATATGTACAGCTACAATAACGAATATCCTATCAAAGATCTTCCTCATAGAATCCGTCTTTCTAATGGGATGACCAAAACTGATTCTTCTACATTTACAGAAGAAGATATTACATATGCTGGGTATAGATATATAGAAGAGCCACCTTCTTATGATTCACTCAGAGAGCGTTTAGAATGGATTATGGAAGATGGCATTGGTAAATGGAATGTTGCCCAAGTAACTAATGAACACAAATGGCAAGAAATTCGTAATCAACGAGATAAAATTATGAATGATTTTGAATGGAGAATTTTACGATATAATAGAGAAATTAGCCTAAGAGAATTTATTGGTGCAACATATCCGATAACTGATAATATTAGAGAATTACATTTGTATATGCAATCTCTTGCAGACATTACAAAACAAGAAGATCCTTGGAATATAGTTTGGCCAGAATATTCTACTATTGACTAACAAAAGTTAGTCAGTAACGCAAAATCACATTGGAGAAGAAATGAGCGGTTTTAAACTTAATAATATCGATTTAGACGAAAGTCTAGCATTAGGATATGATGAATTGCTCGATAAGAGTAACGCTCAAACTCGTATGTGGTTTGCCACGACATACGCAGGTTTTAGTTTAGGCATTATGGGAAGAATTGATTCATACAGTTTTCCCATGTCTCATGCAATAGCAGCTTTAGGTACTGCAATTGATCCTACTTCTTCTGATACGATTAATGCGTATGGCACAGCAGCTTCAGGCTGGAAGAAAATAATAGCGTTAAGTATGTTCGAAAGGATTGGACTTAAGTATGATGGAACTGCATATACTTGGGGCCTTTTTAAAGAAGATGGTTGGAAAGAAGATGGTGTTGCACCAAGATATACTCGCGGAAAATTAGGTGGACCATCATATTCAGTAAAGTTTAAAGATATATTTGCAAACAATATAGGTCCACTTTATGAGGCGTATAGTAATCATATAAGTGCTATTGATGAAAATGGCGATGTGTGGTTAGGTGAATCTACAGCACTTGAATTTGGTGGTGATCCTCAAGAAGATGCAGCATCTGCAGTAACTCTTGGAAAATACGCAGACTATACATCGGCGGCCGCAGCATCATTTGACGAAAGAAAAACATTTGCAAAAGCTACAGAGCTTAATAAACTTGGTCCATGGAAAAAGGCTGTTGTAGCTTCTGGGCGCGCTGATTCTTTAGATAGAAGTGGAATGGCTATACGTGCAGATGGCTCATTATGGGCATGGGGAATGTATCCAATAAAACCTAGTACAACATATCCAAACATCAGTACCACTAGTGAAGTAGGAGCTTTCACTTATAAAAGAACTATTCCTATCTTTGGAACTAGTAAATTGTATACGTACACACCAGTGTTAGTTGATTCTGGTGAGTGGATAGATATTGTTAATAACGGATCTTATTGGTGTGGTATCAAAAAGAATGGCGATGTTGGCGTGTTCGGATCATTTGGAACTAGCGCATCTAACGTTTATAGCGAAACCGTTGAAAGTACTGGTTTAACAATTTATCCTGTAGGAGCTAAAGCATTTTCAAGTGATGGTTATTACATAATAAAGTCTGATGGTAGCTTAATGTTCAATGCTATCCATAGAAAAACACTTGTTGAACTAAACGTAACAAGTGTGGCTAGTGGAGGCGGTAGCACAGCCATAGTAACTCATGATGGTACTTCAACTTTGCTTACTGGCGCAAAAATAAGAGTACTTGGGTGCGTTGGTACTCAGCAAGGACCTCTAAATACAGAAGATCCAGCAGCAATTACTGTGTTGAGTGCTACGACTTTTAGCTACGGGCAAGGGCTCGCAACTGGTACAACCTTAACTACAGGTTTGGGTTCTTTTATAGTTGAAGAAAATTTAAGTTTATACTCCTATCCTCCAACAAATTATATAAACTATCGCACTAAGACTAATCAGATAGCTGTTATAAAACCTCCACTTGAAACAGGATTTAAAGAAGTATCTGGGCATCAGGGATGGATGGATATAGTTTATAAAAATTATTCGAGCGAATCTCTTTATATACATAATGCTTCTGTTTTTAATGGCTATCATGAAGCATCTTATCTTGGGTTAAAAGATGACGGTAGTCTTTATATATGGGGTGAATGGTACGATGTAAACTTTGATAAAGGATCTTTCGATGTTAGACAAAGTGTTAAATTTGATCCAGGTTATAGAACTTCATCTGGCACGGTGAGCACGGTGATTGGTGGTCCCGGCGCCAATGGTCTTTACGCCACTAATAATCAATATAAAAAATTCTTGAGTATAGCACATACATTTCAAGGTAATCATCTAATAGAAAAAATTTAATATGCCATTAGGAAAATTAGGTTATACAATTAACGACGCTGCGCTGCAGGATAGATATGTTTCTAAAGCATATCTGATGGATAACTACGCATCTTTAAACATTCCTACATACTTGTGGGTGTGGGGTTATAGTGTTGATGGCGCGCAGGGCTTGGAGGGTGGTGTGTTTCAAGCATCATGGCCTAAAAGAATCTATCATCCTGCTGGTAGGTATAGTCGTTTTTCAAATAGCAATGGTTATTCACGCACAGGAATGGCCATAGACTATTCTGGAAAATTGTGGATATGGGGAAGAGGGCCGCAAGGGCAGATTGGATCTTCCGCACTAGTTAGTAGACAAAGAACGCCAATTAATCCATACGACACTGTAAACTATAAATGGATTCAAGCAGCTCATAGTTATTATACAAGTGCTGCTATTAGAGAAGATGGAACTTTGTGGGTTTGGGGTCTTAACGGTTATGGAGAAGCTGGTGTTGCAGGTGGTGCAATCCGTAATATACCAAATCAAATAGTATACCCTGCAGCATATGGATGGAAGAAAGTCGCGTGTGCACATTATCACAACGTTGCAGTACGAAATGATGGAACGCTGTGGACGTGGGGTAGAGGCGAGTTGGGAGAAGAGGCTGGATGTGATTTACTTGGAAGAGCTACAGCTGGAGCAAGTAATTATCAACCTATTCAAATAGGAACTGCTAATGATTGGAGTGATATTGCATGTGGTGAATTTCACTCACTAGCAATTAAAGCAAATGGAACATTGTGGAGTTGGGGAGCACAAAGATTTTCTGCATATTACACTCCTTCTAGTAGCGGAAGTGTATTAGGAAGAACTGCAGCGACTGCTGCAATAGCAAACGTTCCTACGCAAATTGGAACTAGTACAGATTGGGAAAGCATATATGGAACTATTGGCGGTTCTTATGCAATTAATAAAAATGGTCAGTTATATGCATGGGGATTAGATAGACCTGGCACTTTGTTAGGTGCCGCAAACACATCCGCACCTACTCTAATTGAATCTGTGTCTAGCACAATGGGCGTATTTAAGAAAATTTTATGCGCGCCAGGACAAACGATAGGTATAAGACACGATGGACACACCATGATTTGGTCCGATGGTCCTGGCACTCAGTCTGTTAATGGTGTTCAGGTCGGTTCATGGTGGGAAGCAACTCCTCTTAGTAATGGATTTGCTGGGAAGAAAACACGAAAATCAGTACCTTCTACAATAGATGGAATTATTATTTCAGGTGATTTCGGCATACCAGACTATAACGTAGTACTCCTAAATAGATTAGATTCTATTATTTAATGAGAATATAATGACTTCTAATTTAAAGAAAACCTTTTCAGTAGCAGGATATGTTCCTTCGGAATACACCATGTCTATTGACGACTTAACGTTTAGCGTTGATAAGATTTCCACAAATAATCTGGTGTATTCGTGGGGTCGTAATGACTGCGGACAACTTACAAACAATTCTTCTATAGATAATGTTTATGGCACAAGCTCTTCCACTTCATATCCGCAATCTGTAGTTCCTTCAGGTGTTGGAAAGACTGCAAAGTTTAAGAAAATTTCTGCAGGAAGTAACCACACTCACGCAATTGCAACTGATGGAAGCTTGTGGGGATGGGGAAGTAATAAACATGGAGAACTTGGTACTGATAAAACTATTGGTACTAAGTCATTAACATTCACTAGCGGTGTTGCTACTGGAGTTACGTATGGAATACACAGCGATCCTCATGACGAATCTATAGTTGGAGTTGGGACTAATGGTTTAATTTTCCAAAGTTATCGTAATCCTGGAAATACTATTCGCACAATACCCACTAAAGCCGATGCAACAACGGCATTTAATTATGGTTATCATAACACGAGTGGCATTAATTTCAAAGGTATAATAAAAATTAATACTAATAGTGATTATAGAACCAAATATAACATGAGATATGTTGCATATGGTTTTAACTCAGGTGTTAACGACGGTGTTTTTGGCAGAGGTCTTATCTCGCTAAGTAGTAATATTAATGAGAGCAATGCTTTAACATTTGATCCTGTAGCATCTGCTTCTGCTGGTCAATGGACTACGTGGGGTGCGAATGATTTAACACAGAGTGTTAATTCAGCAGCTGCACTGGATAATGGTTCTTTAATTTTAGTTGGAAATGTTGGACAAGTTATAAGATGCTCCAATATTGCTGGACAAGTTGCGGCTGGTACTGCCAGTAGCAATCCAGGATTCTCGGTGTCTCAAGCTGGGTCAGTAAACTTAAATCAAGTCATTGCAATATCAAATAAAAGACCTAATGGTACAACTGGCGAGGTGTCAGTAAATCCAACATCTATATCTAGATTTATTATGGTCGGTGACTCTGATACTATCAAATATTCTACTGATGACGGGGTCACATGGATTAATAAAACTACGATTACTAGATTAGATCCTTCAGGAAATTACCATTTTAAAAGCATAACATGGGATCAAAACCGCAATAGACTTTATGCAGTAGGTTCTAATACTAACTCTTCGCTTGAAATTCAAGCTGTGTTAATATATAGTGACGACCTTGGTATAACTTGGACTGAAATGGATATAGTTACATTATCATGTAGAAGTCTTCGTTCAGTTGTATATGATTCTATGACTGGAATACTATACATGAGTGGAGACGGTGGTTGCATGGTAAAGTATGACGCTGCAACTTCTATTTTTACAAAAATAGATCCTACAACAATAGGTTTACCAGCAACATCTACTATATCAGCAGCAGTTAACCATATAGTTGGTGATAATGGTCAAATCACTAATCTATTTTGTTTCAATAATGTTCACTCATCTTTAAGCTCTTCGAAATGGCCATATAGACCAGACTCATATCCTGAGCACAGTTATTCATCTACTGGAGGAAACATAAGTTTAGATTCTAGTGTGTTTGCATTCTTATCATATAATTCAAGCAAGATTTTTTATGATGTATTTGAAGATAAATTTACTCCAACGCAAATTGGTACTAGTTATGATTGGGAAGATGTTATAGCTGGAACGTCTAGAATGTCTTCTAAAAGATTATCTCTACAAGATACAGGTTCCCCATCCACTACCCGAACTATTAATACTAGTAATTACCCAATAGCTGCATCAGATATAAACAGCAATGGAACATTTTGGTGGTCCGGAATAGACAAATATTTGTGCAGAGGAACTAGTACACTTCTTAGAAACAATGGGCAAATTTATAGAACTGGCATGTTATCGGCAGCTACGCCAGGTTTAGCATTTGGCTGCGATAGAACTAATGAAGTTTACGGTATTCTATCAACTTCATCGTATCCTACTATGGTTATGAAAACACCAACTCTCTTCTCTAGCTTTTTTTACTATAGCAGTACATATAATGGAACATACGTAAAATTAATAGATACACACGCAGCAGTAAGTCATTTCAATGCAAAAAGTAGTGCTCTTTATGAACCCACAGAGTATCCTTCTGGTTACGCCTATATGGTATGGGGTCCTAAAGATTTTGGAGTTGCTGGTAATACTTATATTGGGAGTACTCTCGCGAGTCCTTTTTCAGCTAGTCCACAGAAAGACGGCTATTGGACCATATCAAATAACGCTTATACTTTTTACGATGATTATGATGATCCTATAGATTGGCTCACAGTAAAGCATAATAATAATATGCATGTAGCTATTTCTAAAGATGGTACGAAGATATATTATAATGGCCTCAAAGCTGGAATTGGAATAACTTCCCAGTATTTAAGTATTCATAATAGCGGCACTGCAGCAGGAGCAATAAGAAATGATGGATTTGTAATTCTTGCTACTGACGCTATAGGATGGAAGTCTATAGCAGTATGTTCGCGATGCATTCTTGCTGTAAAGAAAAATGGTACGCTATGGGGAATTGGATGGGGTCAAAATGGAACCCTAGGTCTTGGGAATACACCGTATAGCGTAACGTCATTTACACAGATAGGAACAGCTACAAACTGGAATGAAGTGTACAGTAATGGAAAATATTTAGCTGGCGCATTAACGACATCTGGTTCTGTATATATGTGGGGTTCGGTTGTAGAACATGACATTAGTGAATGTCTAAAGACAGCCATGAATATCTTTAATAGATTTGACGTTCCAACTCCGACGTATGTTACCACTTATGATACATGGGTTTCTACTACATCTATACCTCTTGATTACGAGTATAGTTATAGATGTGGTTATTCTACTCCGCAACTAATTAATATTCCGCAGTCATTTACTTCATTATCTATTGGTCAGCGACATGTTCATGGTATTTTCTCAAAGAAACAAATTAAACCAGTACCTAATAATCTTGATAAGATTTTAGTTTCGTATATCGATAATGGCACTGAAAAAATAATTTACACAAATCCATTTACTGGAGTAAGTAGTTCAATAAGTGGTATTTCATATTTGCAAATTACTAGTACACTAAGAGTGCGCATAGTTGGTGCTGGTGGTTATTCCACAATTCAAGATGCGTTTGATGAAATAGTAAATGATGATATTGTTTATATCACAAAGTATTATGCAGGTGCAACAGCGCCTTTGGCAGACGCAGTAGGGCCGACGGTGGGGGCGCCACGAGGCGATAAATTTGGATTATACTTAGAACCAGGAATTGCTGCAGCTTCTTTAACGGCTATTTACATAAGCTCTTCTTATTTTAATTCAGATAATAATCTGACATACGTAGGGATTACAGTAACCTTATATGGTCGCGTAGGGCTACAAGTAGTTGCGGTTGGCGATGAACCAGATAAACTTATTGTTTATCGCGACAATAGCAAAATATCCTATGCTACTAGTAGTGTAACAGCACCTAGACTTTATAGTCAAATAGGAAGTGACTCTTTATTAGCAGTTGGTGTATATGATTCTATATATCCAATACTTTTAAGTGCTAGCACTGATTCAGATATTTTAGTCAATGCGTCTGTTATGAGTGTAACAGACGGCGTTGGTGTTAATATGAATGGCGGCAATAATGGTGATGTGCTAATGGTTGCTGGTGGTATTGGCGCAAGTTCTGGTATTTCTAAAACAAAGATGTTAGATGTTTCCGCGGCCGCAGGAGATAGAGTAGATCTATCTCTTCTGAAAACTATAAACGGCAGTTTACTAACAGCAGAAATGATAAATGGAAGTATTGTTACTGCTAGTAACATAACATCTACTGGAACGATTACAACTTCTAATCATAGTTATTATGTTGGACAAAATATAACTATCACTCCAAGTGGTGGTGGTTCTATTACTATAAATGGAACTGCGTACACCAGTGGAGCACAAAGCGTAAAAATATCTAGTACGAATGGATATAATTCATTTACTGTAGTATCTACTACAAATGGAAGTGCTGTGACAATGACTGTTACTACAAGTCAGTTTACAATATTTGCAGGATCTAGAGTAACATATTTAGGTGGTGATTACACAATTAATATAGCGAATATGTATGCAACTCGTGCAGGTGATATATCGCAAGCAACATTGCTGCTAACCGGTTCTGTCATAGTAATTTATGCGACTACTACATCAAATGCTTTATCTTCTATGGTATACAATGGTTCTGGAAGAACATTAGATAGTATATTTGGCAGCACTTTAATTAATAAGTTGATATCTGAAGCACAATAAATATAAGATAACTAAGGAAGAACATGGCCGTAACAACAAGACAAGGATTAATCGACTGGTGCCTAAGAGAATTAGGTGAACCTGTTGTCGAGATTAATATTGACGATGCTCAGGTCGAAGATAGAGTAGATGAGGCTATTGAGTATTTCCGACAGTATCACTTCGATGGTATCGAGAAAGTTTATCTAAAACATCTTGTCACTACAACAGATGTGACTAATAGATATATTCCAGTGCCAGATTTGGTTTATGGCGTAACTCGCGTATTCCCAATTGCATCAGGGACCTCAACATCTAAGTCTATTTTTGATCTACAGTATCAATTAAGACTAAACGATTTATATGATCTGACTGCTACGTCAGTCATTTATTATACACAAGTGATGGCTCATCTTTCGCTATTAGATTTAACACTTAACGGCCATCCATTATATCGTTTCAATCGATTAACAAACAAACTTTATATTGAAGAACAATGGCAAGAAAATATTCAACCTGGCACCTTTCTTCTTGTAGAGTGCTATAGAGTTTTAGATCCAACTGATGCACCAAGAATGTATGGTGATTCGTGGTTGAAGCACTATACGACTGCTTTGATTAAAAAGCAATGGGCCACTAACATCAAGAAGTTTCAGGGAATGCAACTTCCAGGTGGTGTAACTATCGATGGAGATAGGTTATATCAAGAAGCTGTTACAGAAATAGAAAAACTAGAAGATAACTTATTAACAAAGTCAGCTCCTTTAGAATTCTTCATGGGCTAATATGGCACGTAACGTTTATTTTTCTCACGGTACTAAGAACGAACAGTACCTACTAGAAGATCTTACGATAGAGTCAATCTCTATCTATGGTCAGGAAATGTTTTACATTCCTAGAACTCTAGTAGCTAAAGACGAGATTCTCGGAGAAGACCGTATGTCGAAGTTTCAAGACGCGTATCCTATCGATATGTATCTTGAGACAGTAGATGGATTTGCAGGTCAAGGCGCATTCATTCAAAAGTTTGGTCTGATGATGGAACAGTCTGCAACACTTACTGTTGCACGTAGGACATGGGAAAGGTTTGTAGGAAAGCATAATGACATCATTTTGCCTAATCGTCCAGCTGAAGGTGATCTATTATATTTCCCATTAACAAGAGGTTTATTTGAGATTAAGTTTGTAGATCACCAAGATCCATTTTATCAACTCAAGAAACTATACGTATATCGCTTACAAGTAGAGTTGTTCCAGTATAGCTCTGAGAAAATTGAGACTGGTAATGCGGATATTGATACTTTCGAATCTCTTAAAACTTTTTCCACTGATGTCACAAGATCTGTATATGGTGAAGTGTTGAGCATAAATGTAACTAATAATGGTTCTGGTTATACTTCTATTCCAACTGTAACGATAAGTGATGGAGGAGGTTTAGGTGCTACTGCAGTGGCAACTTTAGGAACTGGATCTAATGCTGGAAAAGTAATTGCAATTACCATCACTAATGCGGGATCTCAATATACTTCTATTCCAACTGTGACGATATCATCTCCAGCATCAGGAGTTACAGCTGTAGCTGTAGCAACAATACATATTAATGTAGATAATCCAAATTCATTTGGCAGCAATACATCGTTCAAACAAGAAGCTATAACTCATGTGTTTGATACCTCTAATCCGTTTGGAGATTAACACATGTTGAACAATGATATTTTTTATCACGGCATTACAAGAAAAACTATTGTAGCATTTGGTAGTTTATTTAGTGACATCAAAATCAAGCGTGAGAATGCCGATAAGAGTCAGCAACAGACGATAGCAGTGCCTATTACGTATGCACCAAAGGAAAAATGGTTAGTCAGAATTGAACAAGATTCTTCTCTTGAGAATCATGTATATACAGTATTACCAAGAATGGCATTTGAAATTACAGGATTTAGTTATGATGCTCAACGTAAGTTTAATAGAACATCATTTATAACATGTTCTACTCCTAATCTTACTAAGAAGACTTATGCTCCAGTACCATATAATATTGAGATAAGTTTATATGCCCTCGCTAAGACATCAGAAGATGGTCTTCAGATTATGGAACAAATAGTTCCGTACTTCTCTCCAGAATTAACAATGGTTATTAATGTAATTCCTGATTCGAATATCAAAAGTGATGTTCCAGTTATATTGAATTCTGTAACTATGAGTGATGAATATGATGGCGACTTTCAGACTAGAAGATTCGTAACATATACATTCAACTTTACTATCAAGGCATGGATGTACGGACCAGTTCAAAATGGCGATATCGTTAAGACTATATTTGTCAATACTAATAATACTGACTTAACGTCTCTTGCTGCTTTAGAACAACAGGGTAATACTACTACGGGAAATACGACAACTTCTTGGGATGAATATTAATATAGTATGGCAACCAATGATGTAAAGTTTTATAATTCTAACTCTAATCTAAAGAGTGCTGGTCAAGTCATATCCTTTGACAAGGATCAACTTGAAGAGTACATGAAGTGTGCGGAAGATCCAATCTACTTCATCGAGAACTATTGCTATATCGTAACTCTTGATCATGGTCTACAGTTGTTTAAGTTGTACCCATGTCAAGTCAATAAGATTAATGTTATACATAGTAATCGTATGGTTATCCTTATGGAAGGACGCCAACAAGGTAAGACGACTTCCTCTGCTGCATACATTCTTTGGTATACATTGTTTCAAGCAAATAAGTCAGTTGCTATTCTTGCTAACAAAGCAAGTGCAGCTCGAGAAGTTCTTGATCGTTATCAAGTGATGTATGAAATGCTTCCAAAGTGGATGCAGCAAGGTGTTGTAACTTGGAATAAAGGTGACATTGAATTAGAGAATGGATCTAAGGTATTCACTTCAGCAACTACTACATCTGGTATTCGTGGTAAATCTGTAAACATGTTGTATGTTGACGAAGCTGCAATTGTTCCAAACACAGTTGCTGAGCAATTCTTTACTTCTGTTTATCCTACAATTTCTGCAGGTCAAACTACAAAGATTCTATTAAGTTCTACACCTCTTGGCTATAATCACTTTTGGAAATTCTGGAATGATGCTGAGAAAGGACGTAATGGATTTGTCACATTGTTTATTCCTTACACCGACATTCCTGGGCGTGATGAAAAATGGGCGACTGAACAGCATAAACTTCTAGGTGATCTTAAGTTTAACCAAGAGGTATTATGTAAGTTCCTTGGCTCTAGTCTTACGCTCGTATCAGCTAATGCTATATCACAAATGTCTCCAGGAGACATCATATATAGTAAGGACGGATTGGATGTTTATGAAAAGCCTGTTAGAGCTTCTGATGGAGAAGACAAGGCATACTGTATAGTTGCAGATACTGCAAAAGGAGTAGATGGAGACTATTCAGCATTTGTTATAATAGATATGACAACCATGCCTTATAAGGTTGTAGGAAAATATCGTGATAATAAGATTAGTCCTTTGCTATACCCAACGGTCATATACACCGTCGCAAAGGAATATAATAATGCATATGTTCTTGTAGAAATTAATAGCTCAGAGCAGGTTGCAGACATTCTATATAATGAGTATGAATATGACAATTTGATAATGGTAAACAGAAACACAGACGGACAAGTAATATCTGGCGGATTTGGTGGAGGTAAAACTCAGTTTGGAGTTACTACTGACAAGAAAGTTAAAAGAATTGGATGTTCTAACTTCAAGACTTTGGTTGAGGAAAAGAAACTTCTAATTCCTGATGCTGATATCATATCCGAAATCTCAACTTTCATACAAAAGAAGAATTCATTTGAAGCAGATGATGGATACCATGATGATTTAGTTATGCCTCTTGTTTTATTTTCGTGGGCAACGACTAATTCATATTTCAAAGAATTAAGTAATATAAATATTAGACAAGTGATATACGAAAATAAAATTAAGATGATCGAGGATCAGCTAACACCATTCGGATTTTATAATGATGGAAATACAGACAGTGAGCAAGTACTTGCTAACTTCTAAAAACTGATTATAGATAAATAAAATAGACATCACAAGGTGTTTATTGCATAATAACAGGAGTTTTAACATGCCTTTTCAACTAAGCCCAGGAGTAGCCGTTGTAGAAAAAGATTTTTCTTCAATTGTGCCAGCAGTTTCTTCTTCGGCTGGAGCCTTCGCTGGACCATTTGCTTGGGGTCCGGTTGAAGATCCGGTTAGAGTTTCTTCAGAAACCGATTTAGTATCGAGATTCGGTACGCCAACTGATTATAATTATCAGTCTTTCTTTACAGCTGCTAATTTCTTAGCATATACTAACAACATGCTAATTGTAAGAAGTGATGCTTCTGGTTTAAGAAACGCAGTTTCAGTCGCAAGTGGCGGCGTAACTGGAGTTTTTAACTTCGCGGCAGGTAGCGGGTATGCTCCACCTCTGAATGGTGCAACCGGTGAACTTCCAACGGTTGGATTCAGCGATCCACAAATTGCTGGAGGTGTTAAGCCAACCGCAATCGTTACATTTACAGATAACGTTACTGGTACTGCTCCTAATCAAAGTGGAACACGTACTATCACGGGCGTTACAATTCTAACACCAGGTAGTGGTTATACTGCTGCTCCAACAATTACTATTACAGCACCAGGTAGTGGCGATCGCGCAACAGCACAAGCACTTATTGCAGCGGCCGCGCCAAAGATTAAGAACGTCAATCAATATCTAGAATCATATAACGATGGCTCTGGTACATCTGGTACATGGGCTGCTAAGTTTCCTGGTACTAAAGGAAATGGATTACGCGTTGTACGTCTAGATGCTGGTAACTGGGCTAGCGCAACTACTGGAATTAAAGCTTTATTCCAAGGCATTCCTGGAACGAGTTTATATGCAGAACAAATGGGTGTCACAAATGATGAGATCCACGTAGTAATATACGATAATAATAGAGGTGATTTCAGTGGTGTACCTGGATCAGTCTTAGAAAAATATTCATTCTTATCTAAACTATCTGATGCTAAGAATTCGGATGGTTCTAACAACTATTATAAGAGTGTTATCAACTCTAGTTCTAGATACATTTGGTGGATGGATCACGCAAGTGATACAACATCAGAACCAAATAGTTCAGTAATTACTGCAGCAACTGGCGTAGCTGGTACTTTGGCGGCAGTAGGTAATGAAACTGGTGTAGGTGGAAGTATTACCATTACAGACAGCGATGGTTTCACTACACTAGCTGCTTATAAAGCATGGTACGATTTGGCACCAGATAAAGCATCACGTAAGTTGCTGCTTTCTGGATCAGTTATTAATAACGGAACTTATACAATTGTAAGTATCACGACAACCGGTAGCCCAACTATTACAGGTTACACTATTAAAGTAGTTGAAGGATTAACAAACGAAAGCGTTGTTAATTTACAATTAACTTCTGTAGCTAAAAGCGGATGGGGTTTAACCCGTGCACAAGTAGCAGCAACATCTTCTAAAGCTGTTGCGGTTATGGTTCCATTCGTAACAAACGCTATAACAAACGATGTAACACTATCAGGCGGTGTAGATGATTATGAATCTTCACCTGCAAATATTGTATCTGCATATGCTCCATTAACTAATTCAGAACAATATGATATCTCTCTAGTTCCACTCGGTAATGTATCAGCTACAACTGCTAAACAAATTCTAGATCTTCTAGAGCAGCGTAAAGATTGTATTGTGTTTATTTCTCCAAATACAAATGGAGCACCTATCACTTCTCTAGGTTCTACTGCAACAAGTGCAATGATTACCTATAAGAATGCAACTTCAATTAATAGTTCTTATGCAGTAATGGATTCTGGATTTAAGTATCAATACGATCGTTATAATGACTCATATCGTTGGATTCCATTAAACGGAGACGTAGCTGGTTTATGTGCTCGTACTGATTACACTGCTGATCCTTGGTTCTCTCCAGGTGGTTTCAACCGCGGTCAGATTAAGAATATCGTTAAACTTGGATTCAACCCAAGTCAAGCAGATCGTGATATATTATATCAGAATGGTATTAATCCAGTTACAGCATTCCCAGGTCAAGGAACTATCCTTTACGGCGATAAGACAATGTTGGCAAGACCAAGTGCGTTTGATCGTATTAACGTACGTCGCTTGTTTGTAGTTCTTGAAAAATCTATTGCAACTGCAGCACGTTATCAGATGTTTGAATTCAATGATTCCTTTACACGTGCACAGTTTAAGAACTTGGTTGAACCATTCTTACGTGATGTACAGGGTCGTCGCGGTGTAACCGACTTCCGTGTTAAGTGTGATGAGTCTAACAACACTGGTGAAGTTATCGATCGCAACGAATTCATTGCTGATATCTTTATCAAGCCAAACCGTTCTATCAACTTCATCACACTTAACTTCATCGCTGCTCGCTCAAGTGTAAGCTTTGACGAAATTGGTGGTTAATAAATTGGCGAGACTAATCCTCTCGCCAATCTTATAAATATTAAGAACAACAAGGAGTCATTAATGGCTAATATTTCAGATTTTAAAGCTCAGCTAATTGGTGGCGGTGCTCGTGCCAATCAATTTAGAGTAGAGTTAGCTTTCCCTACATACGTAGCTGCAGGACCAATAGTTGGTATTAAAAGCCAATTCCTTTGCAAGGCTGCACAACTTCCAGCTTCTACTATTGAAAACGTTCCACTTCAATATCGTGGACGTGCAGTAAACATCGCTGGTGAGCGCACATTCGCACCTTGGGCTATTACAGTATATAATGATACGGATTTTGCAATTCGTAACGCTATGGAAAATTGGTCTAATGGTGTTCAGAATCTAACCTCAACAAATGGCCGCGTAAATCCACGTGATTATCAGGTGGATCTATTAGTACATCAACTAGATCGTAACGGCGCAATCGTTAAGACCTACAAGTTTGTTGATGCTTATCCAACTGAAATTGGTGCGATTGCTCTCGATTTCGATTCAGCTAATACTATCGAAACTTTTGATGTTACATTCCAGTACAACTATTGGACATCTAATACAGCTGAAGGAGCAGGATTTGGAGTTAATGTAAGCATTGACACTCCAATTGGATCGTTCCCTCTATAATTAATCGGATTATATAATGCAGGTTTTTGGTTTTGAGATAAAGCGTAAAAAGCAGCCTCATCAAGCGACAGTTGTATCACCATCGCAAGATGATGGTTCAACTGTTGTCTCTTCGTCTGCGTCTGGTTATTATGCACAAGTGATGAGCCTTGAGGCTCAAATTAAGAATGAGAATGATCTTATTCGTAGATACAGAGAGATATCACAATACTCTGATTGTGATAGTGCAATCGATGATATTGTGAATGAAGCTATTGTTTCAGAAGAAGATACCGCACCAGTTGAGATCGTCTTAGATGATGTGAAATTATCTGCATCTATAAAGACAAAGATCACTGATGAATTTAATCAAGTTTTGTCTTTATTAAAGTTTAGTCAAAGAGGACATGATATATTTAGATCATGGTATATTGACGGTAGATTATATTATCAGATTTTAGTAGACGAAACTAAACCAAAAAATGGTATTGTCGAATTACGCCAAGTTGATCCACGAAAGATTCGTAAGATCAAAAACGTTCAGAAAGAAAAGAACGCCACTGGTGTAGATATCGTTAAAAGTATAGAAGAATATTATCTTTATAATGATAAAGGAATTAGTGAAGGCGGAATGCAAGGAATTAAACTTCCTTTAGACTCTATCGTTTATGCACCATCAGGTGTAACAGATTCTAATTCTGGATTAATGTTATCCTATTTGCATAAGGCAATTAAGATAGTTAATCAATTAAAGATGATGGAAGACGCGTTGGTTATCTATAGAATTAGTAGAGCACCAGAGCGCAGAATTTTTTATGTTGATGTAGGTAATCTGCCAAAACAAAAGGCAGAACAATACGTTAACGATATTATGAACAAATTTCGTAATAAAGTTGTTTATGATGCTACAACAGGCGAAGTAAGAGATGATCGTAAACATATGTCTCTTATGGAAGATTTTTGGATGCCACGCCGAGAAGGCGGTAAAGGCACAGAGATCACAACACTTCCAGGCGGACAAACCCTTGGACAGATTGAAGACATTGAGTATTTCCAAGATAAGTTATATCAAGCACTCAATGTTCCAGCTAGTAGATTAAAGTCAGATAGCACTTTCAACCTTGGTCGCTCATCAGAGATTACTCGTGATGAAATTAAGTTTACTAAGTTTGTACAAAGAATTCGTAAGAAATTTGCGATGTTATTCATAGACACTCTAAAGATACAATTGGTTCTTAAAGGTGTTATAAATGTAGATGACTGGGATGAAATATCAAAAGATATTAGGTTTGACTTCGTTAAGGATAATCACTTTGCCGAAATCAAAGATAGCGAAATCATGCAAGCAAGAATGAACTTACTTGCAACGATTGATCCTTTTGTTGGTAAGTATTATTCTCCTTCGTATATTAAGAAGCATATTCTTCGCCTAAGTGAAGAAGATATCAAAGAAATTGATGCAGAAAACGAAGAACATAACGCTGAACAGCTACAAGGTGAAGTTGAAAACATTAAAGCTAAGGGCGCAGCCCAAGCCGAAGTGAATGCGCAATCGGCTGAAATGTCAGCACAAATTGATCAAAAGTATGGAGATAAACAATGACACGTGAATTAGTTGATGCCCTAGTAGCAGGAGATTCTATTGCAATCGAGAACACCTTTAATAGTGCGATATCGCAAAGGGTTTCATCGGCTCTTGATGATTATAGAGTTAAAGTAGCACAGAGTATGTTTAACGTACAAGAACCAGAAGTCGATGATAACGTACAGCAAGCTTAAGTTAAATGTATTAGCAGAAAACAATCTCCTTGATAGCTTTGTATATCAAGGAGATCGCATTGCTATAACTAATGACTTAACTGTATACGTTAATAATAAGAAAACTGATTTGGTTATAGAGAGTTTGGAAGAAGCAAGGGAAGATATAGTAAGTTATATCAAGAATAATAAATTAGTAAACGATATAGACAATATAATTCCAGAAGAAAAGATAGCTACGTTAATAAGAAAATATCACAAAGTTAATAAAATTACCGATACATTAGTAGAATCCTATATTGAACTTGCTTCTTCTAATATGTTTTCAATTGATCCCGTTATAACCGAGATTAAGCGACAGACCGTGGGAAACTTTAATAATAAGTTAGAGTACACGTTAAATGATGGAAGTGTAGTTGCTATTGATGAAGAGACTCAAAGTAACTTAAGTACACTATTAAAGAATAAATATGAGATAATAGATTATATGCGTGAATCAAAAAATAACTTTATGTATGTAATAAAGCAAATCGGGGAATAAGATGGCAAAAACAATTTTAAGAAAAACACCTCAGAAAGTTGCAATAAAAGTATATGGCAGTGGAGTGAGTGAAACCATTTCACTTGCAACCGATTGCTTGCACACTACTGAAGTCGTTGACGGCACTCCAGCAGTTAATATTCTTGCTTTACATTGGACGGGAGCTGCAGCTGGTGTTGCTACTATTACACGAAACAGTGTAGTCATTGCAACATTATTAGGTGCTGCCGGAGGTGAATTATTATTCAACGATGCAGACTTTGTTGATAATATTGAAAACACTTCAAATATCGCAGTGGCAACTACGGGTCAGATGGAAGTATGGTTGTCATTGAGAAAGCAATCTGGTTATTCTAGCAAGATTGAAACTGCACAGTTTAGTGTTTATGATAACACCGCAGTAGTAGGAAGCTAACCATGTATCTAATTAGAGAAACCGTAGAACAAACTAAATTCATTACTGAGAATAAACTCGGTAAGGGTAAAGAATATTTTATTGAAGGAGTATTCCTTCAGTCAGAATTACAAAATCGTAATGGCCGTATGTATCCTGAGTCTGTAATGGACAAGGAAGTTGGTCGTTACATGGAATCACTCGTTAAGCAAAATCGTGCTTATGGTGAACTAGGACACCCAGATACACCTTCTATTAATTTAGATCGTGTTTCACACCTTATCGTCGATCTTCGTAAAGAAGGTACCAATTGGATTGGTAAGGCAAAGATTATGGAAACACCAATGGGAAATATTGCTCGCGGTCTTTTAGATGGCGGAGCAAATCTCGGTGTTTCCAGTCGAGCACTTGGATCTCTAAAGTCTAACAACGAAGGAGTTCAAATTGTTCAAGACGATTTTATGCTGGCAACTGCAGCAGACATCGTCGCCGACCCTTCTGCTCCAGATGCTTTCGTAAGAGGTATTATGGAGTCGGTGGAATGGGTTTTTATTGATGGAAAATTTGAACAAAGACAGATAGAGGATACTAAGAAGTTTATTCAACGTACTCCATCTAAGAAATTAAATGAAGCCTCTATCGCGGCTTTTCAGAATTTTCTAAAAAATCTGAAATAAATAAATAGATAAATAATTATAGAACTCATCCAGTTATTAGGAGAACACGATGTCAATCGAAGAAAAAATTGCCCAACTTCTTGAGGAATCAAAGAAGTTACAAGCAGAAGAATTAGTAGCCGAAGGTTTAACCGAAGAAGAATTTAAAGCTCTTTCGGAAGAAGAACAGTCTGAATACGAATTAGACGAAGCTTCTTCATGTTATAACAAAAAGGCTATGAAAGAAGAAACTCTTAGTGAAGAAGAATTTCAAGCTCTTTCAGAAGAAGAACAAGCAGAACGTTTACATGAACTATCTTCAGAATTAAAACAAAAGTATGCTGATAAAGTTTCAGCACGATTATCGTCAAAGCGTGGCTCGCGTGATCATGATGCTCATACTGGTAGAACTTATACTGGTAGAGAAACATCAGACATGTTCCATAGAGGCGCAAATTTAGATAAACACGTAGAACGAGTTAGAAAAATGAATAAAGAAGAAGTAATCGTTGACGTTGCAGAAGACGTTGCTGCTCTTATTAACGGCGAAGAACTATCAGAAGAATTTAAAACTAAGGCTGCTACAATTTTTGAAGCCGCAGTAGTTACACGAGTAAAGCAAGAGATTGCTAAACTCGAAGAAGAGTTTGATGAAAAACTTGCAGAGCAAGTAGAATCAATCAAAGAGGGTATTGTTGAAAAAGTTGATGGATATCTCAACTACGTAGTTGAGCAGTGGATGACAGATAATGAGCTTGCCCTTGAAAATGGTATGAAGACTGAAATTACTGAAAGCTTTATTGCTGGTATGAAAGGTCTTTTCGAACAACACCACATCGACGTTCCAGAAGAAAAGTTCGATGTTCTAGCAGAATTGCAAGAAGAAGCAGAGTCTACCAAGGCTAAGCTTGATGAGCAATTAGCTGCTAACGTTGAGTTGACCAAACAGATCAATGAAATGAAGCGTGTTGCAGAGATTATAGAATTCTCGACTGATATGGCAGATACAGATGCAGAAAAGTTCAAAGGCTTAGCTGAAGAACTTGCATATGACGATGCTGAATCTTTCAAGGTAAAACTTCAAACCATTAAAGAAAATTATTTTGGTAAGAAGGCTACATCTAACATTA